>Ga0209749_1000037_pt1 | contig 263763 bp, 244 predicted proteins | sample EPASupsiteSAE347_FD_187267 | JGI IMG/M metagenome (GOLD analysis project Ga0209749, IMG submission 187267) | Bioremediated contaminated groundwater from EPA Superfund site, New Mexico - Sample SAE3-47 (SPAdes) (version 2) | ecosystem: Environmental > Aquatic > Deep subsurface > Groundwater >... | reverse complement strand
CCCCTACAAGGCTACCGGCATGATTGACTTCTGGAAACGCTGGCACATTACCCTGACGGACTTTATCACCACCTATCTCTATACCCCTATTCTGCGGGCCTTCGGGAGTATCACCTTTTCCCGTTCGCTCGTAGCCGTCTTCATTGCCATGCTGATTTCCGGCTTCTGGCACGGTGCCGGCTGGAATTTTATTGTCTGGGGCGGGATGCATGGTGCCGGGCTAGTGGCCAACCATGTCTGGAAAAAGAAAAAGCGCAAGATGCCGGCCTGGCTGGGCTGGCTGATTACCTTCAATTTTGTCAATGTCTCCTTCGTCTTTTTCCGGGCCAAGTCGCTGGAAGGGGCCGGGCGGATCCTGGAGGGAATGGCCGGATTGAACGGCGTCATGCTGCACAGCTCCCTGGCAAAGCTTACCTTTCTGCATGACCTGGGGATTGTCTTCGGCAAGTGGCTGGACCAGATCCACGGCAGTGACAAGACCTGGATCATGGTGCTGATTGCCCTGTCCATTACCGGCCTGATGAAGAACTCCATGGAGCTGGCGGACCGGGTCCGTCCGGCTTGGAGCTTCTGCCTTTTGTTGCTGTGCATCGCCTGCTGGTCGTTGCTGGACATGAGCAAGATCAGTGAATTTCTCTATTTTCAATTCTAGGGTGTCCGATGACGTATAAAAAACTGACCTACGGCTTTCTGATCGCCCTTGCCGCATTTGTCACCCTCAATTTCGGGGTCTGGAAATGCTGTACCGAACGGCTGCTGACCGACAGCGACGGTCCCGGAGGTGACCTGGCCAGGACCGGCTATCTTGTGGGGGCCAAGCTGCCGCGCCGGGCAACGGTTGACCTGCCCCATCGTCATCTGGAATCTAAAGAGTATCAGGGGCAAAAGATTGACGTCCTGACCATTGGTGACTCCTTTTCCAATGGCGGCGGCGGTGGACGCAACAATTACTACCAGGATTATCTTGCCAGCCTGCATAACCTGACGGTGCTGAATCTGGGGATGTTCGAGCAGCGAAAAGGGCCGCTGGCAACCCTGATTGTCCTGCTCAATAGCGGCTATCTGGACAGGCTTGCTCCCAAGGCAGTAATTCTGCAGACCGTAGGACGGATTGCGGTTGAACGTTTCGGGCAGCCACTCTCCTTTGACGAAACCTGGAGTGCCGAGGAAGTCAGGCAGCAACTTCAGAAGCCCGTGTATGTTCCCACTGCCTTGCCGCCGGTCCGGTTCATCAATACCGGCAACATGAAATATCTGTACTACTCCATGCGCTATCTGGTTCAGGATTCACCCACACGCCAGGTGCTGGTAAAAAAACTGTCGCAACCGTTTTTCACTGTCCAGCTTTCGGACAGATTGCTCTTCTGGCACGATGATATTGACAACCTTGCCCGGCAGACACCGGAAGCGATGCTGCTTTTGAATGAAAACCTGAACAGGATGGCGGATCTGCTTGCCCGCAAAGGTATCCAGCTCTACTTCATGCCTGCGGTTGACAAGTACGATCTCTACAGTGAGTACCTTGTCAATAACTCCTATCCTCCCAATCGTTTTTTTGAGAGGATGCGCTCACTGCCCAAGCGGTACCGTTTCATCGATACCAAGGCTATCCTGGCGGAGGGTTTGCGCCAAGGTGAAAAAGATCTCTATTACCCGGATGATACCCATTGGAGCTGGAAGGCGTCAGAACGGATTTTCAAGCAGGTCCGGTTTGAGTAGGGCGGGCAGGACACCATGAAAAAACTTGTCTGTTATGCACATTTTGACGGAAAGGGCCAGGTCAGGCCGTTTGTGCAGCATGCCCTGCAGATGATACGGCCATGCTGCGCTGATCTGGTCTTCGTTTCCAACTCACCGCTGACTGATCAGGACCAAGCTCTTCTTGCTGCTTCAGCGACCCATGTTATTGTGAACAACAATACCGGCTATGATTTCTATATGTGGAAGCTTGGGTTGGAGTCGGTTGATCTGTCGCTTTACGACGAAGTGATTCTGATGAACTCCAGCGTATTCGGTCCCCTGTTTACCATGGAACCGGTCTTCTCTGCCATGGCTGCTGTGGCGTGTGATTTCTGGGGCATAACCGAGTGTTTCCAGATGCAGCCGCATATCCAGAGCTATTTTCTGGTGTTCCGCAAGGCGATGGTCCGGTCGGAGGCCTTCCGTCTCTTCTGGAACAGTGTCCTGCCCTATACGAACAAGCTTCAGGTTATTCAAAGCTACGAGGTCGGTCTGACCCAGTGGTTTGTTGAGTCGGGCTTCCGTGCCGGGGTGTATTGCTGTTTTGAACAGATCGGCCTGCTGTGCCGGAACGCCGGCAAGCGGCTCAGGAGAAAGGACAATACCTCCGTAAAATTTGCCCTTGAACTACTTCAGGCGGGCAGCCCGTTCTTGAAGCGGGACGCGGTTAGAAATCGTAAAGTTGCAATGGATATGGTTATGCCATTGTTGCAAAAAATGGGGTATCCAACTGCATTGATGACAGATGAAGAACATCATGCTGCTGTTCAAAGCTGCCCAGTTTGTGGGACATTCGGAAGGCTGTGGCGTAGAGGAGTTAAAAATTTTATAAGTCTACATGATACGGAACGTTACGATTACCTTCGCTGCACATCAAAAGCCTGTGGCATCGTTTGGCTTAAGGATGCGGGCCATACAGCGAGATTCGTAGTCGCGCCTGAGGTCCCCAAAGGAGAAAAAACTTTTGGTGCCGACGCTGCTGGAGAGGATTCTCGAGCTCAATCAGATCTGCTCCTAGTTGTTGGGGCAGATATTGTTCGTCATGATAACATCTGTGAAAGTCCTTCTAGGGTCTTTCTTGCCCAAACAACAGATGCCGGGGAAATAGAGACGATGGGTTCTTCTACGCCTAGTGGGAAATATGATACGGTCATTCTTAAAAGCTGCCTGGAGGAAGTGCGTGATCCATGTAAGTTGTTGAAAAACGTATATTGTTATCTTAAACCAGGCGGAATGCTATATGTGGAGACGCTCAATGCAGATTCTGTGGTCGGAGTAATTTTTAAGGGCTACTGGAGTTGCTTGCGTGCACCCTACGTCAGGCACCTTTTTTCTGATTCAATTTTACATTCTTTGCTTGTTTCTAGCGGTTATGAAAGTATTGAAGTGGTGTCACAATTTAGTTGTGTATGGCAATCTGTTGTTGCCAGTTTTGAAGCAATACGAAACAAGAGGATCTCACCAGTACTAATGCCTTCAATATTACCTCTAAATAAAGCCCTGCATCGCAAACATGCTAATCTGTTGAGCAGTTTTATTCCTTCCTGGGGAGAAACCTTGTGTGCCGTGGCACGTAGGGTGAAGGGTGTATAGATGGTTTTTCCCGTTAAATGCTCTCAAACATGCACTATGGTTGCCACACGAATTGTAAAGTTTAATTTTCTTAGAAAACCGGACCTAGTGTATTTGGTCATGGCTTTAGTCTTTGGTCTGGCCTTTCTGGTAGTGAGTCCCCCTTGCGGTGTCCCGGATGAACCTGTCCATCTGTATCGGGTGTTTCGCATTGCTCAAGGGACATTTTTTTCTGACGCTGAGATCAGGCTGCCTGATCTGGATGGTTATTGTGAACTCTGTAATCTTGCTGGACTAGGGCGAGAATCACAAAACCTTACACCACAACTTAAGGCGTTTTTAACTGCACCGGGCGGTACGCTAGATGAATCAGGATATGCCAATTCTTATGCACCACTACCCTATCTGCCTGCTGCCATTATTGTTAAAGCGCTAGAGCTGCTAAGGCCGAGCATGGCGGTATATCTATATGCTGCACGGCTTGCTACTTTTTTGGCTGCCTTGGCAATCACTTACTATGCAATTTGTATAACCCCCTACGGTCGTTGGTTGTTTGTGGTCTTGGCACTTATGCCAACACGTCTGTTTCTTATGGGATCTTTTTCACCTGATGCAATCACAAGTGCTTTAGCCCTGCTCTGGGTTGCAATTATTCTGGCAAGATTGCTTCAAAATGGTCCTCTCTCTTTCTCTAACCTTGTTGTACTGGCTTTTATTGCAATTTCACTTGCTTTGACTAAATCTATGTATAGTCTTTTGTTGTTTTTACCTGTCTGTTTAGTGTTCAAAAAAACAAATTCAAAAAGAATATTGGTCGGGTTTGTGATGTTTTTTGTATGCATGATATTTTTTGCCGGTTTAGCTCTTAAGTATCACCCCATAAGGCTAATTATATCCAACATTGACCCCCAGTCCTTAAATACGCAATCAGCAGCAGGGAGCGGGCCAAACTATTTTCTGGCCCAGGTAAATGCTTCTGCCCAATTAAAGTTGTTGTCTGAAAATCCTGTAAAAATACCGAGTGTGATTTTAAATGGCTATGGAACGCGGGGGCAGAATCTTGTGAGAGGGGCCACAGCCGTGTTTGGTTGGGGAAATGTTTATATTCCTCGTTGGGGCTATGGATTTGCATACGTATTGCTTCTACTAGCTCTTTTTTTGGATAAGCGGATGAGGATCCCCTATGAGTTTCGATTAACAGGTGGGGTGATATTTGTTGCCTCAGTCATTGTAATACCACTTATGATGTATCTGCACTGGACGCCGGTTGGTGCCAAAGGCTTTGATGGTGTGCTAGGGAGGTACTATATTCCGTATTTACCTTTAGCTTTTTTGGTTGCGGGAACTCACGGTCGATCGCTGTTTAATATACGAATTGCAAGGTTCATTGTGGTTGTTGGTCTTTCAGCATTACTTCTTCTTTCTGTTTACCAAGTGGTGGGTGCGTACTATCTTTCACCTCCGGCTGGCGGCGTGGTTACTATACGTGCCCAGGCAGATAATACCGGTGTTGCATGGGTGGCAATAAAATCAAATCATAGGGGGAAATGGAGTAATAAAGGTGTCATTAACCTGATTCCATCAGAGCATGACCTTGTCTACGAATGTCGTGTGCCAGCCCAGCAGATCAGTTCGCTCAGGCTTATTTTGGATACAACAGGTAGTATGAATGTCCGGATTGATTCCATTGAGTTTAGAACCTTGGATGGTCGTCTTGTGAAAACTGTTCCGTGGGAGTTGATCCGTCAGGAGGGGAAAGCCGGAAAGCCTGAACAGACCAAAGGGAGTGGGGGGCAGAGCTATACGTTTATGCTTACACCAGCAAATCATTCAAGTCACCTTTCTGCTGAACAGCTCTCGATTGACCTGAGAAAAGAGCGGTAATGAGATGATATTCTTCTGTTTTTTTTATCGTTTACAATTGTATTGTTTGCCGGTGCCACCTTGCGTATCCTGATCATCAAAACCTCTTCTCTGGGGGATATCATTCATTCCTTGCCGGTGCTGGAGTATCTCCGGCAAGCGGAGCCCGCTGCCACCATTGACTGGGTGGTGGACGAGGCGTTTGTTGATCTGGTGTCCGGTAACCCTTTGATCAACCGCGTGCTGACGGTTGCCTTCCGGCGCTGGAAAAAGGCTCCCTTTGCCCGACGCACTAGGCGGGAGTTGGTGACATTCATTAATATACTGCGACAGCAGCGCTACGATTTGATCTATGATCTGCAGGGTAATCTCAAAAGCGGTATGGTCTGTGCCTTTGGCCGTGCCCCAGTAAAGGTTGGTTTCAGCAGGGCGCATCAGCAGGAACGTCTTAACTCACTCTTTACGAATCGTAAGGTTGACTTTCTTCCGCCAGACAAAAATGCGGCTCAGCGCTACCTGCGGATTGCCAGTGCCCCCTTTATCCTCCCCCCCGAGTCAGTTGTCCCCCACGGTGATATTTACACCTCTCCTGAGGATGTTGCCCATGCACAGCAGATGATGGGGACGACGGGGCATCCCCTTGTTCTGTTCCATAACGGTACCACCTGGACAACCAAGCTCTGGCACGCAGATGGCTGGAAACAGCTGGCAGACGCCCTTCTGCTGCGTTATCCGCAGGCTACAATTCTGCTGTCATGGGGCAATGCGGAAGAACATGCGCTTGCAGAGGAAATTGCCCGCCATATCGGAAGCCATGCTATTGTGCTTGGGAAGATGTCGCTTAAACAGTTTGTGGCGGTATTGAAACGGGTTGATCTGGTGGTGGGTGGCGATACCGGGCCGATCCATCTGGCTGCTGCCGTGGGGACGCCGACGGTCTCCTTTTATCGTTGTACGGATGGCTCATTGAACGGCCCGCTGGGAAGAGGCCAGATAATTGTACAATCACCTTTAACATGCACCAAATGTTTGCGTAAGGTCTGCGAACGGGATGATGAGTGCAGGAAAAGCATAGAGGTTGCGACAATGGTGTCAGCGGTTGTGTCGGGTTTGTCCAACAGTTTGAAGGAGCCCACATGAAGCTAGCTCTGGTCAGGCTTTCCTCGTTAGGAGACATTATTTTCTGCATGGCAGTACTGCAGATAATCAAGCGGAATCGTCCTGATATCTCTGTTACGTGGTTTGCTGACAAAAAGTTTGCCGATATTCTTGATTATAATCCTGATCTTGAGCATGTCGTTAAGATAGAGCTGAAAGACCTGAAAAGGGATTTTTCCTTTTCAGGTCTTAAGCGAGAATACAGCAACCTCTTGGAATGGGGCCGGTTTGACGTTGTGATTGATATGCACGGTATGCTTAAATCAGCAGTTATCAGCCGTTTGGTTGGCGGAAGGATATACGGCTTTCATAAAAATACTGCAAAAGAGCCGTTAACCTCGCTGTTGTACGGCACAGCGTTGGATATCCCTCTGGAGATAAATACTGTCTACCGCTATGCATCGCTTGTCGCCCAAGCATTAGATATTCCATTAACAGAAGAAGAGCTTGTATATAAACAGCCTTTTCTTTTCTACGGTGACAGTGATGCAGCATATACTGCAGAATATTTCTGTGAAGATCAGAAAAATATCATCCTGGTCGTCGGTTCAACCTGGGAAAGCCGCAATTATCCAAAAGATAAATTTGTGTCCATTGCCAATTCTTTGCAGGGGAATATCCTGATCTGTTATGGCAACGATACAGAATTTCAAACTGCACAGTATATTGCAGAGCGGTCATCGTTTGTCAGAATTCTACCCAAGATGAATCTCAACCAGCTGAAGGCGGCCATCAGCCAAGCAGACCTTGTTATTGGTGGTGACACAGGCCCCACACATATTGCATGGGCCAACAATATTCCGTGTATCGTGATTTTTGGACCAACACCAGCGCATCGTATCTATCCAAATGCCACTTGTCGCATTTTGAAGTCATCTTCCGTTGTTGATGATCGAAAGCTTGACAGGAATGATTTTTCAATACGGGAAATTTCTGAACTGCAGGTCATTGAACTGGCTGTTGAATTACTTTCTGGGGTTTGAGTGGTGCAGTGCGTATTGGGACATGAGCAGAGCTTTTCCCGCACTGCCCTGCTGATCGGTGATAACGGGCTGGCTCGACTTGCTGACAGCCGGGTGCTGGTGGCCGGTGTCGGTGGGGTAGGGAGTTACGCGGTTGAGGCGTTGGTCCGGGCCGGGGTGGGCAGCTTGACCCTGGTTGACAGTGATACCATTCACCCCAGCAATAGCAATCGCCAGCTGCATGCCCTGACCACCACGGTTGGCCAGCCCAAGGTGGAGGTGATGGCAGAGCGGTTACTGCAGATTAACCCTGGTCTGCAGGTGGCAACCCAACAGGAGCTGATTACTCCTGACAATGTTCCTGTTCTGCTGGAGCCTGGTTTTGATCTGGTGCTGGATGCGATTGATACCTTGGATGCCAAACTGGCATTGCTGCAGAACTGTGTTGAACGCCAAATCCCGGTGATCTCCAGCATGGGTGCGGCTGGCAAGCTTGATCCAACCCGGATTCAGATTGCCGATATTGCCGATAGCCAGGGCTGCCGGCTGGCCCGCAAGTTGCGTAAAGAACTGCGTCGTGGCGGTATTTCCAGTGGTGTGACCGTGATCTATTCCGATGAACCGTGTCGTTTTGAACGGTTGGGGGAGCCGGAAACAGAAGGCGAACGCCGTCCATTAGGCACGATCTCCTACCTGCCCGCTACGTTCGGGCTGTTTATGGCCAGTGCGGCAATCAAGCGTCTGCTGGGCTGAGTGTCTCTTTTATCTCTTCGTACTGCTTTGCTTCCACACCGTCACGTCCCCGTTCCTTAACCAGATAGAGCGCCTCATCTGCCCGCTTGAGCAGGGTTTCCGGTGTGTCATCGGCATGTACTTCAGCCACACCGATTGAAAGGGTTACCTTGAACTCGTTTCCATCAAGGATAAAACGGCTTTCACGGACATTGGTGCAGATCTTTTCAGCCAGTACGTTTGCTGGCTGCAGGCTGGCCTTGATCAGTACCAGGGCAAATTCGTCACCGCCGAAACGGGCCAGGAAATCGCTTTCCCGCAGGGTTGCCTTGATCTTGAAGGAGACCCCTTTCAGGATCCGGTCGCCAGCCTGATGGCCATGGGTGTCGTTAATGGTCTTGAAGTAATCAACATCAATCATCATTAGCGCAAACGGTTCTTTGTAGCGCTGATGTAAGCGGATCATCTCCAGCAGTTTCTCATCAAAATAGGCCCGGTTGGCCAGCTGGGTCAGGCCGTCAATCCGCACAGCGGTTTTCAGCGCCTCAATTTGCTCTCGCTGGGTTGCCAGAATAGCCTGGGAGCTTGCCAGTTCACCTTTCAGTTCGCTGTTGCTGGCAATGACCCGGTCAATCTCTGCAATTAGCTGGGTGTGGGCTGCGGCCAGCTCATCCGGCAGATCTGCCTGTTCAATTCCGGCACGGACTTCCCACAGGGCTTGGGAAGAGTCGCTGGCAGCGCGGTCAGTACGATGGATTGCGGTTGCCAGTGAAAGCAGGATACTGCGGATGGTCTGGGCTGAGTCGCTGATCTGCTGTTCACGGGGGTCAACCTTGCTGGCATCGGGCTGTTCTACTCCACGTCGGGCCTTGCTAAGATCTGACCTCTTCTGGAAATAGTCAACAAGGGCGCTGAACGGGGCTGTAACAATCTGCCCAATCAAATCAAGCAGATAGTTGATGCCATCAGACTTCAGCATCCGCGCAAAGGGGTGCAGCATCAGTCCTACAATCAACCCGCCGCTAAAGATAAACCAGCTCATAGCATGTTCTCCCAATCAAACAGTCAGTTCGTTCCTGTTGCCTCAGCGCCGATGGCCCGGATAGCCTCGTAGATGACGTGATCGTATTTATCCTGGCTGATGGCCAGCGCTACGGTCGGAATCCTGAGTAGCGATTTGACAAAGCCAAAGCGCAGGTCCCGTGGCAGCAGGTCAATGTAGGCCACCAGGTTGGTTTCCTGCTCAGGCTCAAGCTGTGCTGCCAGTTGGAGCGTAGTAAGCAGGTCATTGATGGTGGCTGCCTGCAGGTCGTCACGTTGAGTAGTGGCCTTGGCGGAGATGGTCTCATCCCAGCCATCCAGTATTTCAGCAGCGGTGAGGGGACGTCCTTCACGATTGGTCAGCCAGCGCATGAAGGTGATAGCGGCCTCTTTGCCGATAATGCCGGCATATACCTCCATAGCCAGGTCACCGGGAAAGTGACAGTGCTGACGCAGGGTGCTGACCATCTCCCAGCCCCGTTCCGTCGGTTCCACCTGCAGGTCCATCGGTGCGCCCTGTTTTGCTAAAAGGCTGCTGTTGCCGGACAAAAAGCCGCGTACCTCACTGTTCAGCTCCCGTGATGCTGCATAGCGAGCCCAGCATTGGTAGTCGCTTTCCACATACAGCATCACCATCCGGTCGATCAGGGCCCGGTCAAGGGTGGCAACCTGATAGGTGCCGTCCGGCGGGTTGATAGTGACCACTACCTTGTGGTGGGGGGAGAGGCTGTGGGTGTGCAGCGCACGTTGCAAGCCCTCGGCAGGTGGTTCCACAAACTGGAAGATCGCCTGCAGGGTGTCTTCCTGTTGTGCCCGGTTTAGCTCATCACAGTGGACCAGGGTTGGGGGGGCATCATCCTCCGGCCACCAGGAAGGACGTGACCAATGCATGACGTTGCCTTCGCGAAACGGGATGCCAACCAGATCTCCTACTTCCATCTGCCCCAGGCGTAGCGGTGCATAGCGCCAGCCGATCTCCCGGCAAACCTGTATAATACCGGCTGTCTTACCCACACCGCGATGCCCCACCACGCAGGGGGTCAAGTCGGTTTTGGTGAGTAGTTCCTTCAGGACAACCTTCATCTGTTCAATGTTCATCTGACTGCATCCTCCTTGAATAACAGTGGAATCATAGATGAAAGCGTGGTGCGCTTCAAGTCAAAATGGACTAATTTGCTCTTTTTGTATCGCTTTGTTGTGATTGTTCTGTTTTGTGATACATAGATCAAAAGGAATAATGAATGCTTGCAGAAACCCGTAAAGGTGGCGGTGATGACGGATTCAGCTCAGAATAGATTGGGCACACGGCAGGTAGTGGCATTGTCACTATTCTTAAGTGCAGCACTGCTGGGTAATGTGCTGGCCCCGCAGCTTTTTACCGGTTTTAACTACCTATTTGGCAGTATCGCTGTGATGCTAGTTTTACGTTTGTTTGGAACAGTCTGGGCGGTTGTTGCTGCGGTGATCGCAGCTCTCTGGTGCAAACAGATTTTCGGCCATTATTACATGCTGTTCTGGCTTGTACCTGAGCCTCTGTTTGTCTGGTTCTGGATGAAGCGCCGCCCCAAAGATACGTTGATCATGGCAGACACGATTTACTGGCTGTTTGTTGGGACACCGCTGATCTTCATACTCTTTCAGCTGGTCCTGGAGGTGGCGCTGCTGGGGGCAACAGCAGCAGCTCTGATGTATATGGTTATTGGGGTTACCAATGCCTTGATTGCCACGTTACTGATCAACCAGTTTTCTCTGGAACGCCTAGTCTGGCCCGAAAAACAGCAGGGATCGGTAACTATTGCTCATTTTCTGTTTCAGGTCATGATGCTGACCATTGTGTTGCCTGCCATGCTGGTGCTGGTGGTAACCGGCAGGAGCCGGGAGTCAGAGGTGAAGCATTCCATGCTGGACACACTGGAGATCAAGGCGCGCCAGGTTGGCTATGAGGTCCGGCTGAAGGTCTTTGATGGCGTATATCCAGTGATATTCAATGTTCAGGATCGCCAAAAACTTGATCCGGTGACGGTTGCCAAGGTGTTGCAGGGGATTCAGGCCAAGCAACCAATACAGCTGCACCTGATGGCCAATAAGGGGGAGGTGCTGGCCTCAACAAACCCGGAAGTGGCACGGTTGTCCAGCTATGATCCGCTGAGCCTTGGCATGGTCAGTCAGGTGGCACAGGAACAGGTCTTCTACCGTATGCCCCCCAGTAATCCACCGGTGCCACTCTGGCTACGTGCTGGTAAGAGTACCTATATCAGGGTGTACCCAATCCCCAAGACTTCAGTCTATGTCATTGCAGAGACGCCGTTTGCTTCGTACCAGGCCCGGATTCTGCGGGGACACCGGAATGGCTTGGCCGCTTTGCTGGTGTATCTGGCTGTAGGTGCTGTGCTGGCAGCCGTGGTGGCACGCAAAATTGCCGCACCGCTGGAGCAACTGTCAAAGACCACGACTGACCTGCCGGGCAAGTTGGTGTCTGAAGATCTTGTCTGGCCCTCCAGTACCATCAGCGAGATCGGAACGTTGGTGGAAAATGCCCGCCAGATGGGCCATACGCTGAGCGGCCAGTTTCGAGAGATCGCCCAGATCAATACGGAGCTTGAGGGGCGTGTAGAGGAGCGGACCCGTGAATTGAGTGATACCAACCGGTCACTACGTCAGGAGATTGATGACCGGATTACTGCAGAGCGACAGCGTGATCATCTGATGCAGGAGCTTACAATTCAGCTTCGTTTTTTACAGACCCTGATGGATGCCATTCCCACCCCGGTCTATTTCAAGGATACGCAGGGGCAGTATCAGGGATGTAACCAGGCCTTTGGAAAAGCCTTTGGGGTTGCCCGTGAACAACTGATCGGCAAGACCGCTGATGCACTCTACCAGCCGAGGATTGCCGCCCTTCATCGGGAAAAGGATGGTCAGCTCTTTGCTGCTGGCGGTATGCAGCAGTATGAAGTAGATCTTGTGTACGCCGACAGGAATACACATACGATTATTGTCAATAAGGCGACCTACCATGCACTGTCAGGAGAGCTGTCCGGGCTGATCGGGGTCTTTGTTGATATTACCGAGCGGAAGCAGGCAGAGCTTGAGCTGGATCGCCTGATGCGCGAACTTGAGGCCAAGAACAAGGAACTGGAGAGTATTATCTATGTCTCATCCCATGATCTTCGCTCCCCACTGGTTAATATCCAGGGCTTCAGTCGTAAACTGGCAAAAAGCTGTGCTGCCCTGAACAAGACCCTGGCAGAGCTTGATCTGCCGCAGGAAAGCCGCGATGAACTGCTGAAGTTGCTGACCGAGAGCATGCCCCGCTCAATCGAGTTTATCACCGGCAGCGTTGAGAAGATGGATAGCCTGTTGTCGGGCCTGTTACGGCTCTCCCGGCTGGGGCGGGCAGCCATAACCATAGAAAACCTTGACATGAATCTGTTAATAAGCAAAATAATCAATTCCCTTGCGTATCAGATCGAATCCACTGGTGCACAGATTACGGTTGGCCAGCTGTTGCCATGCCGGGGAGATGCGGTTCAGATCAGTCAGGTCTTTACCAATCTGTTGGATAATGCGATCAAGTACCGTTCTACGGAGCGACTACTTGAGGTTCATGTTTCAGCTGTCGCTTGTGCTGACGGAATTCAGTACTGCATTAAGGATAACGGTATCGGTATCCATCCTGATTATCAGAGTCAGGTCTGGGAGATCTTCCATCGGATTAATCCCCGGGACATCCCGGGCGAAGGGTTGGGGCTGACTGTTTCGCGCAGGATTCTGGACCGTTTAAATGGAACCATCTGGCTTGAATCTGTGGAAGGGGTAGGGAGCAGTTTTTTTGTCATGCTTCCTGCGCAAAGGACCTGAAAGGATGCTGCAGACGCTCATGGAAAAACTTGCCAAGAATGAAGTCACCGTCCTGATTGCCGAGGATGATGACGGCCATGCTGAACTGATTATTGATAACCTGCGGGAAGCAGGGCTTACCAATCAGATTATCCGCTTTCGGGATGGGCAGGAGGCGCTTGATTTTCTGGCCGGGACACCTGATACACCGGAAACCCGTCAGAGCGGCACCGCCTATCTGTTGCTGCTTGATATCAGGATGCCACGGGTGGATGGGGTAGAAGTGTTGCGCCGGGTTAAACTTACCCCGGAGCTGCACAAGATGCCGGTGATCATGCTGACCACCACCGATGATCCCCGTGAAGTTCAGAACTGCTATGAGCTGGGCTGTAGTTGCTATATCACCAAACCGGTGGATTATGATCGTTTTTCAGAGATGCTACATCGACTGGGACTGTTCCTGATGGTGGTACAGGTGCCGGATATTAGCGGAAAGGCGTAAATCTATGTGCGGTATTGTTGGCTATATTGGAGCACAGGAAGCAACCCCGATCATTTTTGAAGGTCTGCGCAAGCTGGAATACCGCGGCTATGATTCTGCCGGTATCGCCACGCTGCAGCCTGATGGTATTGCGGTGCGCCGTAGTGAAGGCAAGCTGCTTAATCTCGAAAAACTGTTGCGGGAACAGCCACTGACAGGAACCATCGGTATCGGCCACACCCGCTGGGCCACCCATGGTCGTCCCTCTGAGATCAATGCCCATCCCCACACGTCTGGCCCGATTGTCGTCGTGCATAACGGCATTATTGAAAACTACCTGGGTCTGAAGGAGCAGCTGAAGGCCGCAGGGCATGAGTTCTCCAGCCAGACCGATACTGAAGTGATTGCCCATCTGGTTGATGAGCGGCTGAAGACTGCCGGATCCTTTGAGGCTGCAGTTCGTACTGCACTGCAGGAACTGCAGGGAGCCTTTGCGGTTTGCATCCTCTGCAAGGATCAGCCTGATACCCTGATTGCCGCCAAGGTCGGTTCACCGATGGTGGTTGGTCTTGGGCAGGGGGAGTTTTTTGTGGCCTCGGATATACCGGCCATTCTGGCCCATACCCGTGAGATGGTCTTTATGGAGGATAGTGAGCTGGCGGTCTTTTGCGGTAACAGTGCCCGCTTCTCCACCATTGCCGGTGCCCCGCTGGAGAAGAAGGCCCGCCATATCGACTGGTCCCCTTTAATGGCAGAAAAGGGGGGCTACAAGCATTTTATGTTGAAGGAGATCCACGAACAGCCCCGGGCTGTGCGGGATACCATTGCCGGACGTTTGCAGGAACAACAGGGGGATGTCTACCTGGAAGACCTGGGCTACGATGATGCCACGCTTCAGACTGTACAGCGGATGGTGATTGTAGCCTGCGGTACCTCCTGGCATGCGGCCCTGACCGGTAAGTTTCTGATTGAAGGACACTGCCGCATCCCGGTAGAGATTGATATCGCCTCTGAATTCCGCTACCGCAGCCCGGTGATTGATGAAAAAACGCTGGTGATGGTCATCTCTCAGTCCGGTGAAACCGCTGATACCCTGGCTGCATTGCGGGAGGCCAAGAAGTTGGGGGCCATGAACCTGGCAATCTGCAATGTGCTGGATTCCTCCATCGCCCGCGACGCTGCCGGTGTGATCTACACCCATGCCGGGCCGGAGATCGGGGTGGCATCAACCAAGGCGTTTGTGACCCAGCTGACGGCGCTGTACCTGTTTACCATCCGTTTTGGCCGTGCCATTGGCCGCTTGAACGTGCCACAGGGCCAACAGATGATTGCTGATCTGAAAAAGGTGCCTGAACTGCTGGAACAGGCCCTGAAACTGAATGCACAGACTGAAAAAATTGCCCGTCAGTATATGAATGCCCGTGATTTCCTCTATCTGGGCAGGGGCAGAAACTTCCCGATCGCTCTGGAAGGCGCCCTGAAGCTGAAGGAGATCTCCTACATCCATGCCGAAGGCTATCCTGCCGGAGAGATGAAGCATGGACCGATCGCCCTGATTGATGAGCATGTACCGGTGGTGGTGCTGGTGCCCAAAAACAGTACCTATGAAAAGACCGTCTCCAACATGGAAGAGGTGATTGCACGCAGTGGCCGGGTGATCGCCCTGTGCAGTAAAGGTGATCATGAAGTGCAGGAAAAAGCTGAGACAACACTGGAACTGCCTGAACTCAGTGATGACCTTGATCCGATTCTGCTTTCAGTACCGCTGCAGTTGCTGGCCTACCATATTGCCGTGTTGAAGGGGACTGACGTAGATCAACCAAGAAACCTGGCAAAATCAGTGACGGTAGAATAGACAATGCGAACAAGTAATATGCTCTGGAGCCACCGGCTGGTGCTGGTGGCTTTTTTTACCGTTTTGATAAGCGGCAGCTGGCTGATCTGGGAGATCGATGCGGTTGATCCGCCCGGGGCCTCTCCTGTGGACAAGGCGCAGGAAGACCTGTCCCGGATCGAGTATCCCAGCCAGAAAGGGATGCGCTGGCATCCCCGTTTTATCCGTCCCCATGAGACCCTTGAATCACTTTACGGCAATGACTGGATCTGGGTAGCCCGTTTTAACCGGGTTGACCGACGGCACGTTTATCCTGGTATGACCATCAAAGAGCCGGAGCGGATGGAGGATATTCGAGGCTATACGCCGTTGCCAAAAGAGCTTCCCGAAGCAAAGCCCCATCGTAAATACATCCTGCTGGATCTGACGGAACAGTGGATCGGCGCCTATGAACGTGGTGTGCTGAAGTTTTCCATGCCTGCAGCCACTGGAAAGGCCGGCACAGAAACCCCGGTTGGTACCTTCAGGATCAGTGCCCGTCATCAGACCCACACCTCTTCGCTGTATAGGATCAACGGTGAAGAAGGGGATCAGTATCCGATGGACTATGCCCTGCGTTTCCATATTGATGAAAAAAACGTCGGCTACTATATCCATGCCCGTGACCTGCCGGGTAGACCGGCTTCCCATGGTTGCGTCGGCCTGTATGATGAAGAGATGCAGGAACGCACCTTTGGTACGCCGGAAGAGCCGGTTATGGTGGATTCCCGCAAGATGTATGAGTGGGCGGCGCCAGATAGTGAATACGGCGATGATTACGGCGATTTTGAAGAGATCGATAATGGTCCAACCCTTGAGGTGCGGGGTACCCTGCCGGTATACCGCTAAGTAGTTGGTGTTTTTTCTTTTCCTTACGGTTGTACTAGGCTAGTATGACACGTTATTTTATTTCAATTCGAGGCACCTATCTGTGGATAAACTGATTATTAATGGCGGCAGGAAGCTGAAGGGCGAAGTAACGGTCAGCGGCTCAAAAAACGCCTCCCTGCCGATCTGTATCGCTGCTGCCCTGGCTCCCGGAGCCAGCACCATCACCAATGTTCCCCGTCTGCGCGACATTACCACCACCGCAAAATTGCTGGAATCACTTGGCGCAACCATCGAACGTCACGAAAATACCATGCGGATTGATGCTGGTACCATTAACACCGTTGAAGCCACCTATGATCTGGTCAAGACCATGCGTGCCTCAGTGCTTGTGTTGGGGCCGCTTCTGGCCCGTTTTGGTCGTTCACGGGTTTCTCTGCCCGGCGGCTGTGCCATCGGTGCCCGTCCGATTGATCAACACCTGAAAGGCCTCAAGGCATTGGGGGCTGAGATCAAGCTTGAGCATGGCTATGTTGAGGCTATTGCCAAGAAGGGGCTGAAAGGTGCCCGGATTAACTTTGATGTCTCCACCGTGGGCGGTACTGAACACCTGATGATGGCTGCCGCCATTGCCAAAGGTGAAAGCATTCTGGAAAACGCTGCCCGTGAGCCTGAGATCGCTGACCTGGCTGATTATCTGAACCGGATGGGGGCCAGGATCGAAGGGGCTGGTACTGACACGATCCGTATTCAGGGGGTGCATGAGTTGACCCCGGCTGCCTATGAAGTGATGCCGGACCGGATTGAGGCTGGCACCTTTATGTGTGCTGCTGCCATTACCGGTGGTGATGTGAAGATCAACGGCATGAAGCTGGAGCATCTGGATGCCCTTACTTTTAAGCTGATGGATGCCGGGGCGGAGATCACCAACCGCAACGGTGTGGTGCGGGTTAAAGGCCCCAAGCGGCCCCAGGCGGTCAACATCAAGACCCGTCCCTATCCCGGTTTTGCCACTGATATGCAGGCCCAGTTCATGGCGTTGATGTGCGTGGCAGAAGGTGCCAGCGTGATCTCGGAAAACATCTTTGAAAACCGCTTCATGCACGTCTCGGAGCTGCTGCGCTTTGGTGCTGATATCACAGTGGAAGGCAACTCGGCTACGGTCAAAGGGGTCAAAAAACTGTCCGGTGCGCCGGTCATGGCAACTGATCTGCGGGCCTCGGCCTGTCTGGTGTTGGCTGGCCTGGCAGCGGAAGGTACCACCGAGATCCAGCGTATTTATCACCTGGATCGCGGCTATGAACAGATCGAAACCAAGCTTGCCGGTCTGGGGGCTGATATCCAGCGGGTGTCTGAGCCATGAACAATCAACTGACCATTGCCATCCCCAAGGGCCGTATCCTGACCGAGTCGATTGAGCTGTTTGCCAAGATCGGCATCCATCTTGAGAGCATGCTTGAAGATTCCCGCAAGCTGATCTTTGAGTATCCTGAACAGAACCTGCGGGCCCTGATCGTACGGGCCACTGATGTCCCCACCTATGTGGAGTACGGCTGTGCCGACCTGGGGATTGTGGGTAAAGATACCCTGCTGGAACAGGATAAGGACCTCTACGAACCGCTGGATCTCAAGTTCGGTTACTGCCGGATGATGGTGGCGGAGTCGGCTAATCTGACCAAGAGTGATGATCCTGGCCGCTGGTCCCATATCCGGGTGGCCACCAAGTATCCCCATGTGGCAGAGAAATATTTTGCCTCCAAAGGGGTGCAGGCCGAGATCATCAAACTATATGGTTCCATCGAGCTGGGGCCGTTGGTGGGGCTTTCAGAACGGATTGTGGACCTGGTATCCACCGGTGAAACCCTGCGTCAAAACGGTCTGGTGGAGGTTGAAACCATTGCCGAGATCACCACCCGCCTGGTGGTGAACCGGGCCTCGCTCAAGACCAAGCATCAGCGGATTCGCGGGATCATTGACGGGCTTGAGCAGGTACTTGCCAACAAGGAGTAAGAACGTGTTGTTTCTTGACATCAATGACACCAATTTTGATCAACAGTTTGCTGCCATCCTGACCCGTGGCGAGGAAACCTCGCTTCAGGTGACCGAGGTGGTGCGGGGGATTATCAAGGATATCCGTAGCAGCGGTGATGATGCCCTGCTGGAGTATACCAACCGTTTTGATCGATTAGGGCTGGCCGATGCTGGCGGGCTGGAAATAACCACTGCCGAGATTGAGGCTGCCATGGCCGCAGTGTCTGCCGATGACCTGGCTGCCCTGCAACTGGCGGTTGAGCGGGTGGCCCGTTTTCATCAAAAGCAAAAACAGCAGACCTGGCTTTCCACTGAAGAGCCGGACATCCTGCTTGGCCAGAAGGTAACGCCGCTGAACCGGGTCGGTATCTATGTGCCTGGTGGCAAGGCCAGTTATCCCAGCAGCGTGATCATGAACGCTGTACCAGCCAAGGTGGCCGGGGTGCGGGAGATCATCATGGTCTGCCCCACACCGGGTAATGAAATCAATCCGGCTGTGCTTGCTGCAGCAAAACTTGCCGGTGTAGACCGAATCTTCCGGGTGGGTGGAGCCCAGGCCGTGGCTGCCCTGGCTTACGGCACTGCCAGCATCCCCAAGGTGGATAAAATCACCGGGCCGGGTAATATCTATGTGGCCACTGCCAAGCAGTTGGTCTTTGGACAGGTGGGGATTGACATGATCGCCGGTCCCAGCGAGATTCTGGTAATCAACGATGGTTCCGGCAATCCGGCCCACATTGCAGCAGACCTGCTATCACAGGCAGAGCATGATGAACTGGCCTCCTCGATCCTGATCACCACTGACCGTGGTTTTGGCGAAAAGGTCGCTGCCGAGGTAGAGCGTCAGCTGACACTGCTCTCCCGCGAATCCATTGCGCGGGCATCTTGGGATAAGTTTGGTGCCGTGATCGTGGCAGGCTCGATTGAAGAGGCTGCAGCATTCTCTAACCGGATCGCACCTGAACACCTTGAGCTGGCTGTGGCTGATCCATTCGGCCTGCTGCCGCTGATTGACAATGCCGGTGCCATCTTCATGGGACACTGGACCCCTGAGGCAGCCGGTGATTATCTGGCTGGTCCCAACCATACCCTGCCCACTGGCGGCACTGCCCGTTTCTTCTCACCGCTGTCGGTGGATGACTTTGTTAAGAAATCCTCCATTATCAGCTTCTCTGAGCAGGGACTGAAGCGGCTGGGGGACCGGATTGTACAGATTGCCGGTCTGGAAGGGCTGGAAGCTCATGCGAGGTCGGTCAGCTTGCGGTTGGAGGAGGGCAAATGAATCCACTACGCCCCTCCATCGCCAATATGGCAGGCTATGTACCTGGTTTTCAGCCACCGGACATCGCTTCCTGGATCAAGCTGAATACCAATGAAAATCCCTATCCGCCGTCGCCCAAGGTAAAAGAGGCGATTCTGGTTGAGCTGGGTGATGATGCCGCCTCATTGCGGACCTACCCCAGCGCTTCCAGTGAAAAGCTGCGGCAGGCTGCGGCTGAACTGTACGGTTTTGACCCTTCCTGGGTCATTATGGCCAATGGTTCTGACGAAGTGCTGAATAACCTGATCCGTGCCTGTGCCGGCGAAGGAGAGGAGATCGCCTATGTGCATCCTTCCTACTCCTATTACGCCACCCTGGCCGAGATTCAGGGTGCTAAAGTCCGCACCTTTAGTCTGACGGATGACTTCAGGATTGCTGATTTTCCTGAGCGCTACAGCGGCAAGCTGTTCTTTCTGACCACCCCCAACTCACCGCTGGGCTTTGCCTTCCCCTTGGATTATGTGGAGGAGCTGGCGACCCGTTGCGATGGCCTGCTGGTGGTGGATGAGGCCTATGCCGACTTTAACGATTGTAACGCCCTAGATTTGGTCAGGCGGTATCCCAATGTGGTGATTACCCGTACCCTGTCCAAGAGTTATGCCTTGGCTGGCATGCGGCTTGGTCTGGCCATTGCCCGGCCTGAAATTATTGCTGCCCTGGACAAAATTCGTGATCACTATAACCTGGATCGTCTGGCCCAGGCCGCCTGTGTAGCGGCCCTCCAGGATCAGGACTATTTCAAAAAGCGGTGTGATCAGGTGGTGGCAACCCGGAAGTTTTTTGTAACAGAGTTGCAATCTTTGGGATATGCGGTATTAGAATCAGCTGGAAACTTTGTTTTTGCATCACCACCGGACCGGAATGGGCGGCGCGTCTATGATGGCCTGTATGCGCGTAAAATTCTGGTGCGTCATTTCAGTGATCCGTTGCTTTGCCACGGCCTGCGGATTTCAATCGGCACCCGTGAAGAGATGGAGCAGACCCTGAGTGTCCTCAGGGAGATTGGTTAACAAGGAGGAACAGCATGCAGCTTTCCGAGATGCACACCCGTTGTGGCCAATGTCATTTTAACTATTCACGGATTGATACCGAGGCCTGGGGGCGTTTCAGCTCCCGCCGGATCATGTGTCCGATCTGTGGCTGGACTGTGTATGAGGAACATCGCTGGGAGGAAAACGGCGAATCCGTACTGATGAAACGGAACGAGGCGCAGGGATTCGGGGCCTACCGTTTGATCCCGCCGGGCGGCTACACCGGCTACAACGCCTTTCATTCAGAGCCACCCCCGGAAGTGCTTAATAATATCAAGGAACTACTGACTGAAAAGGGTTGGAAGGGGTATCTTTCAATCTGGGACAGTAGGGAGAAGAAGGCGATGCTGGTGACCGGGCATCCGCTGAACAAGTTTGATCTGGTGGGATCAAATGGCAGCAAGTGAGGAGTGTTATGAAGCGAACAGCTGAGATTGATCGTAGTACTTCGGAAACAAGAATTCATCTTAAACTGACCATTGACGGCACCGGCCTGTCAGCGATCCGTACCACGGTTCCGTTTCTGGATCATATGCTGCACCTGTTTGCCCGCCATGGTCTGTTTGATTTGACGGTTGAGGCCCAGGGTGATATCGATATCGATTTTCACCACACGGTTGAAGATATCGGGATTGTACTGGGTGAGGCGTTCCGGCAGGCCTTGGGTGATAAAAAGGGGATAGTCCGTTACGGCACGGCCCGGATTCCGATGGATGAGACCCTGGCTGATGTGACCGTGGACCTCTCAGGACGTCCTTATCTGGTTTACAATGTGGATTTACCCAAAGTTAAGGTGGGGGAGTTTGATGCGGAGCTGGCCCGTGAATTTTTTCAGGCCTTTGCCAATAACTGTGGCTGTAACCTGCACCTGAACCTGCTCTATGGAGAAAATGTCCACCATATTATCGAGGCATGTTTCAAAGGGTTTGGCAGGTCTCTGGACAGTGCCACCCGTCAGGATTCACGGCTGCATGGGGTGATGTCCACCAAGGGAGTACTGTAGCTTTTTAAATCAGATTTTAATACAAAAAGAGGGGCAACCTGTTCTGGTCTGCCCCTCTTTTTGTATCAATAGCTTAGAGTCCTACTTTACTTCCTTCAATAATACCTTGGCCTTTTTGGCCTCATCACTCTTGGGGTAATCGGCTATCAGACGTTTTAACAGGTACTGGGTACTCTTCAGATCTTTGAGCGCTTTGAAAGAGAGCGCCTGCTTAAGCATGGCAGCCGGTGCCTTTTCTTTTTTGGGGTATTGCTTGACGACTTCCTGGAACTCAAGAATGGCCTGTTCATAGTTCTTTTCACCGTAATAGGTTTCACCAATCCAGTAACGGGCATTGGGCACCAGATCGTGGCTGGCATTTTTTTCAATAAAGCTGGTCAACTGGGTGCGGGCGCTGGGCATATCGCCGCCCTTGAACGCCTCAAGACCTTTCAGGTACAGGGCATCAGATGCGGTATTGCCGGTAATGGCACCAGCTTGGGCAACCTCCTTCATCCGCTTGTTCAGCTCATCAAGCGCAACCTGCAGTTTAACGATCCGGTCTTCAAGCGCTACAATGCGACGGTCTGAATCTTCACGGTAGCGTGCCAGTTCTTCAGCAGGCTTTTTGGCAGCAACTCCCTGGTCATCAAGTTTGCCCGCCATGACCTGCAGATCTGACTTGAGGCTGTCAATATTTGCTTGAAGGTCTGCATCTCCTTTGCGTAGTGCTGCAAAGTCGGATTTAAAGGTCTTTTCACCTTCCCGGGCTGTGCTCAGATCTTTTTCCAAGGTGTAGATACGATTTTTAGACTCATCAATATCGCGGCGTACCGCTTCAACAGAGCCTGTTGAAGCGCAACCGGCTGTTAATGCGGCCATCAAACAGCCAGATAGAATCCAGACTACTTTCATAGGTGCCCCCTGCGGATGGACTTGCGTTACGTGAGTACACTTTATACCACGCCCAATCTTGTGTTGACAAGTACGCCGTTGGGATATCGTTCGTCTGTTTTTGTACTTTTCAATTGACAAACAAGGTGATTTCTTTTAACTATTTTCCGTTTGAGTTTTGGCAGGTTAACGTCGTTCGCGCGTTTATTACATTCGGGAGGTTTGGTATGGAACAGTATGCAATTTACTTCGCCTTGGCCTGTGCCGTGGCAGCCGTTGCCTACGGTCTGATCTCGGCACAATGGATTCTGGGGCTGCCCCAGGGCAATGAGCGGATGAAACAGATCGCAGCAGCGATCCAAGAGGGTGCAGGTGCCTATATGAAACGCCAGTACACCATTATTGCAATGGTTGGCGTGGTTATGTTTATTGCGCTGTTTGCCTCTTTGGGGTGGAAGACCGCTGTCGGTTTTGCAATCGGGGCTGTTTTTTCCGGCCTTACCGGTTTTATCGGCATGTTTGTGTCGGTGCGGGCTAACGTACGTACCACTGAAGCTGCAAAGTCCGGCATTGTTAAGGCGCTTGACGTCGCTTTCAAGGGTGGTGCCATTACCGGTATGCTGGTGGTCGGTCTGGGGCTTTTAGGGGTTGCCGGATACTATTTCATTCTGCTTAAGCTGATGCCTGATGCCCCTGTTAAAGAGGTCGTCAGCCAACTGGTGGGCTTAGGCTTCGGTGGTTCGCTGATCTCCATTTTTGCCCGTTTGGGCGGTGGTATCTTCACGAAAGGTGCTGACGTCGGCGCTGACCTGGTGGGTAAGGTGGAAGCCGGTATTCCTGAGGACGATCCCCGTAACCCGGCCGTAATTGCTGACAACGTTGGCGATAACGTGGGCGACTGCGCCGGTATGGCCGCTGACCTGTTTGAAACCTATGCGGTAACCCTGATTGCTGCCATGCTGCTGGGGGCCATCACGTTTACCACCAATTCTTCCTCGGTCAGCTATCCATTGATCCTGGGCGGTATTTCTATCATTACCTCCATCATTGGTACCTACTTCGTTAAGCTAGGTGCCAGCCAGAAGATCATGCCTGCTTTGTATAAAGGCCTGATCGTTTCCGGCGCCATGGCTGCCGTCGCCTTCTATTTTGTCACAGTTCAGATGTTCCCTGCCGGCCTTACCAATGCTGCCGGTCAAAACTTTAGCGCCTTCAATCTCTTTGTTACCTCACTGGTCGGTCTGGCGGTCACCGGTGCTATCTTCTGGATCACTGAATACTACACCTCCACAGAATACGCTCCGGTTAAGCATATTGCTGAAGCTTCCACCACCGGCCACGGTACCAACGTTATCGCTGGCCTTGGTATTTCAATGAAATCAACTGCTGCACCGGTTATCGTCATCGCAGCTGGTATCATTGTGGCCTACAAATGCGCAGGTGTGTACGGTATCGCCATTGCAGCTGTTTCCATGCTGTCTCTGACCGGTATCGTGGTTGCCATGGATGCCTATGGTCCGATCACCGATAACGCCGGTGGTATTGCTGAGATGGCTGAACTGGACGATTCTGTCCGTGCCGTTACTGATCCCCTTGATGCGGTTGGTAATACCACCAAGGCGGTTACCAAGGGCTACGCCATCGGTTCTGCCGGTTTGGCTGCCGTGATTCTTTTCACTTCTTACGTTGATGAGCTGAATCAGGCACTGACGTTGGCCAGCAAGCCAATCATTACATTTGACCTTTCTGACCCCTACATCATTGTTGGTCTCTTTATTGGTGGCATGCTGCCTTATTACTTTGCTGCCCAGTGTATGGAAGCGGTTGGCAAGGCTGGTGGTGCCGTTGTTGTTGAGGTGCGCCGTCAGTTCCGCGAAATTAAAGGGATTATGGAAGGCACCGGCAAGCCGGATTATGCTGCCTGTGTTGATATCGTCACCAAAACTGCGCTGAAAGAGATGATCATCCCCGGTATCATCCCGATTGCCGCACCTATTATTGTTGGCTTTACCCTCGGCCCCAAGGCTCTGGGGGGCGTGATCGTTGGTACTATCGTTACCGGTATCTTTGTTGCCATTTCCATGACCACTGGTGGTGGAGCCTGGGATAACGCCAAGAAGTATATTGAGGATGGCTATTTTGGCGGCAAAGGTGGCGATGCCCACAAGGCTGCTGTTACCGGCGATACTGTTGGTGACCCCTACAAGGATACTGCCGGTCCTGCAGTTAACCCGATGATCAAGATCATCAACATTGTGTCCTTGATGATTGTTCCGCTGCTTGCAAAACTGATGTAACGGTTACAGTTTCAAAGGCAGAAAAAGCGGTATGGGATTGTTCCCATGCCGCTTTTTAATTGTAGTGTAGCGGTTTGAGGCTACTCTCTTACAAATGTATCCATGTCACTGTCATTTACCATCCCCATGATATGAGCATATTCCGCCTCAATCAGGGCGTAGTGCCCTTCGGTCTCTTTTACCACCCGTTCAAAAATTGCTTTAACCATTGGGTCAACCACTCCGGCAGCCAGTTGGGTATACTGACCGATGCAGTCCTTTTCCTCAATCAGGGCAAGCTCCAATGCCTTCTGCTCCCCCATATCCTCACTGATCGCCTTTTCAAGCTTCATGTAGGTGGGGTTCTTGGTGTCAACCGGGGTGGCCATAAAGCTCTGCAGGTCGCCAAACTCAGTCCCCTTGTAGTGATCAAAGAAATGTTTTACATGGGTTGCCTCTTCTGCTGCCAGCATTTCCAATACCTTCTTTGCACGCTCGTTCTTTGCCACCGATGCTGCTCGGGCATAAAAATCCATACTGTCTTTTTCTGCCTTAATGGCAAGTTTTAGGGCCTCTTGAACCGAATATTCTTTTCCCATGATCTGTTCCCCCCTTGTTGGTAGTCTGATGAGAAGGCTTATACCTGCTAATTTGAAATCTTCAAGCTCGATGTGTGATTTTTATGTGGGGTGTAGGTGCCCGTAGGGGGAAATAAAAAAAGAGTAGCCTTGTAGGGCTACTCCTTTGACATGATATGGCTCCCCAGCGCGGACTCGAACCACGGACATGGTGATTAACAGTCACCCGCTCTACCGACTGAGCTACTGGGGAACAAATGAGACCGTTCTTCTATCATAGGCATGAGAATAGAGTCAAGTGAAAAGTGATTCTGTTGTTTTTGATGATACAGAAGAGTTGGTTGAGGTAGAAATGTGGGCAGTATTTTGACTGGCGTCACACGATTTAAAGCCTTTCACTTGACTTGCTTCAAAAAGACAGTATAAGGAAGCTGTAATTAAAAAATAATAATGCAATCAGTTGTTTATACAAATATTCATATATTTAAACCTCGTTCTGAGGTATTCCCCAAAGGAGGATGCGTATGAAACTGCAGAAGCTGATGGCGCGGGCAGCGTTGCTACTGGGGCTCTCCCTGGCGACAACTGCAATCGCTGGTAACCATGCCGATTATGTCGGTGCTGGTCCTTTCAAGACAGGCCCTGAGGTGACCAAGAAGTGTATGGAATGTCATGAGGCCGAAACTAAGGCCTTTATGAAGTCGGTACACTGGACTTGGTCTAAGAAACAAAAGCTGGACGGCAAAGATATTGAGTTGGGCAAGAAGAACGCCCTTAACAACTTCTGTGTCGCGATTGATTCAAACTGGCCGCGGTGTACCAGCTGCCATACCGGTTATGGCTGGAAAGACAAGAACTTTGATTTCACTAAAGCAGAAAATGTTGACTGTCTGGTTTGCCATGAAACAACCGGTACCTACAAAAAGACACCAGCAGGCGCTGGTAATCCTGATCCCAAGGTTGATCTGGTGAAGGTAGCCCAGTCAGTTGGCAAGCCAAGCCGTAAGGCCTGCGGCTCCTGCCACTTCTATGGCGGTGGTGGTGATCGGGTCAAGCATGGTGATCTGGATTCTACCTTGACCAATCCGGCTCCTGAGATTGACGTCCACATGGGCGGCAAGAAAAAGATGACCTGCCAAGACTGTCACCAGGGCGGTAAAGATCATGCCATCAAGGGTGAGGCAGCTTCCGTTTCAATTGGATCTACTAAGAAGATTTTTGGTTGTACGGATTGTCACAAAGAGAGCGTGCATAAGAACGCATTCTTGAACAAGCATGCCAAAAAGATTGCTTGCCAGACCTGCCATATACCGACCTTTGCCAAAGCGCTGCCAACCAAAACCTGGTGGGACTGGTCAACTGCAGGTAAAGATGACAAGAACGCCCCAAAAGATCAGTATGGCGAGAAGACCTACGCCAAGATGAAGGGCGATTTTAAGTGGGAGAAGGATGTTGTTCCTAGCTATTACTGGTATAACGGCACCGTTGACCGTGTACTGATGGGCGACAAGATTGATCCTTCCAAGGTAGTCAAGCTGTCCGCAGCGAAGGGCGATCGCAAAGACCCCAACGCCAAGATCTTCCCCTTCAAGGTTATGAAAGGTAAGCAGCCCTATGACTCCGGCAATAACACCGTTGCCGTGGTTAACACCTTTGGCCCGCCAACCAGTGAAACTGCCTACTGGGTCAAGTATGACTGGGCTAAAGCAATTGAGGCCGGCATGAAGGCTGCCGGTCAGCCCTACAGCGGCAAGTTCGGCTGGATTGAAACCTCGATGGTCTGGCCGGTTAACCATATGGTAACTCCCAAGGACAAGGCGCTTAAATGCGGCGACTGCCACGGCGAAAAAGGTCGTCTGGATTGGAAAGCTCTTGGCTACAAGGGCGACCCCAAGAATCCGGCCAATCGTTAAGCGTACATAGGTTTTGCTGAATAAACAGGCCCGTAGATAACTCTGCGGGCCTGTTTGTGTCTACAGCTGCAAGAGTTGCGGGCCATATAAAACTTGATTTTATAGCTGTGGATAGTGTAAGTGATTTTAGTATAAGTGAAGTGACGGGCGGTAAATGTGTATCTAAGTAACCGATTGAAATCTGCACAGTGAAAGAAATTTTAGCCTAGCTAAAACGGTGGTTTTATGAAGAAGAAAAAAATGCTCCTCTCGCAGGAGACCATGGATATAGATATGGTACGCAAGGTGGAAGCGCTGTCAGGGACCTCGGTGCGGCGCTGTTTTCAGTGCGGTAAATGTTCTGCCGGTTGCCCCATGGCTACCTTTATGGAGCATCCACCAAACAGAGTCATGCGGCTGCTACAGTTGGGGCAATGGCAGCGTATTCTTGCCGGTCGCTCTATCTGGTATTGCGTTTCCTGTGAAACCTGTTCTACCCGTTGTCCCAATAAAGTTGATCTCTGCGCAATTATGGATGCCCTGCGCAAGCTTTCGTGGGATCAGGATGGTCCATCAAAAGAAAGCTATGTCCAGCTTGCTAATCGCCTTTTTCTGGAAAATATTCGTACCTATGGTCGTCAGTATGAGATGCGTTTGGCAGCGGTGTTTAACGTCAAGTCCGGTCAGTTTTTAAAGGATATGATGCTGGGGCCAAAATTGCTGACCAAGGGCAAGCTGAAGGTCTTCCACCAGAAAAACAAGAATATGGCTGAGGTGGAGAAAATATTCAGCCGGATTGAAGAAATGCGTCGCAAAGGAGAGGCACTGTGAGCGAGAAGCGTTATTCTTACTACCCTGGTTGCTCTCTGCATGCGTCGGCGTCTGAATACGATTTATCGACAAAGGCAGTTTTTGCTGCTCTTGAAATTGGTCTGGATGAAGTGCCTGATTGGATCTGCTGTGGCGCTACACCGGCCCATAATGTGGATGAATTATTGTCCTTGTCGCTGTCTGCAAAAAATCTGGAACTAGCTCAGCAGGTGCCCGGTGATATGGCGGTCGCCTGTGCCTCCTGTTTTTCCCGCCTTAAATTTGCCCAACATATTCTGTCTGAAAACGAGACAAAGCGTAAATTGGTTGAAAAGGCGATTGATGCGCCAGTGCCGCTTGATAGTTCGGTTAAGCATCTGCTGGAGATACTTGCCCGAGATATTGGTCTGGAAAAGCTGGCTGAGGTTACCAGAAAACCGCTTGCAGGCCTGAAAGTGGCCTGTTATTACGGCTGCTTACTGACCCGCCCCACTGATGTGCCTAATCTTGATTGCACTGAAGCTCCAACTATAATGGAATCTGTTATTGAAGCGGTCGGGGCAGAAACCGTTGCCTGGACCCACCGGCTTGAGTGCTGCGGCGCCAACTTTACTCTTTCGCGTCCTCCGGTTGTGCAGCAGCTGTCAAATGCTGTGCTGGATTCGGCCAAGGCTGCCGGTGCTGATTGCATTATGGTGGCTTGTCCACTGTGTCATGGCAATCTTGATATCCGTCAGAAAGAGATTGAAGGGGTCTATGACTGCAGTTATGCTATGCCGGTATTCTACCTGACGCAGTTAGTGGGGCTAGCTCTTGGAGTGCCGGCTGGGGATTTGGGACTTGATGCGTTGATTGTCAGCCCACAGAAATTGCTGAAAGAAAAAAAGTTGATCTAGGCGGGGTCTATGCTGCGTTGTTTGATTGTTGAGGATGATGAACTGAGTCGTGAGCTGCTGGCTCTGCAGATGGAGCCCTATGCCCTGTGTGACCAGGCTGAAAATGGTCTTGAAGGGGTGGATCGATTTACCGCTGCGCTGAAGGCTGGTGAGCCGTACCACTTAATCCTTTTGGATATTGTTATGCCTGAGATGGATGGTCTGGAGGCTGCCAAGGCGATTCGCAGCTATGAAGAGAAGCAGGGCATTACCATTGATAAAGGGGTGCAGATTGTGGTGTTGTCATCACTCAGTACCCCCCAGGATGTGATTCAGGCCTATGTGGCAGCTCAGTCAGCCGCCCATCTGGTCAAGCCGGTGCAACCGGAAAAACTGGTCAAAACCCTGCGTAAGCTGGATTTGATCCCTGCGGAGAATGCCTAGATGTCCCGTATCGGTGTCTTTATTTGTCATTGCGGCGAGAACATCTCCCGCACGGTTGATGTAGAGAGAGTAGCTGCTGCGGCTGCCCTTATGCCGGGTGTAGCCTTTGCCGTTGACTACAAATACATGTGCTCCGACCCTGGTCAGAACCTGGTAAAGAACGCAATTGTCGAACACCGTCTGACCCATGTCGTGGTGGCTGCCTGTTCACCCCGCATGCATGAGCGTACCTTCCGCAAGGCAGTGGAACAGGCTGGCCTCAATCCCTTCCTGTGCGAAATGGCCAATATCCGCGAACATTGCTCCTGGGTGCATGAAGATCGGGATGAGGCTACTCAAAAAGCAACTGAGATCGTTGGCATGCTGGTGGAGCGGGTCAAGAAGAACCGGGTACTGCCCACCATCACGGTTCCGGTCACCAAGCGGGCCCTGGTGATTGGCGGAGGTATTGCCGGTATCCAGGCCGCCCTTGATATTGCTGATTGCGGACATCAGGTGGTACTGGTGGAGCGGGAACCCTCCATTGGCGGCCATATGGCCCAGCTTTCTGAAACCTTTCCCACACTTGACTGCTCCCAATGCATCATGACCCCTAAAATGGTTGATGTTGCCAACCATCCCAATATCACCCTGCATACCTATAGTGAGATTGAACAGGTAGACGGCTACATCGGCAACTTCCAGGTCACCATCCGCAAAAAGGCTCGCTCGGTTGACGAACACAAATGCACCGGCTGCGGTGTCTGCATGACCAAATGCCCCCAGAAAAAGATCCCCAACAGCTTTGACTGCGATATGGGGATGCGCACAGCCATCTATGTCCCGTTTCCCCAGGCCGTCCCCAATGTGCCGGTCATTGACCGTGAAAACTGCACCATGTTCAAGAGTGGGAAATGTGGGGTCTGCCAGAAAGTCTGCGGCCCTGGCGCGGTTGATTTTGAACAGGAAGACCGACTGGTGGTTGAACCGGTTGGTGCCATTGTCGTCGCCACCGGATTTGAACTGTACCGTATCACTGAAAAGCCGAAGGGATCACCGATCAAAGGCTATGGTGAATTTGGCCACGGCAAGATTCCTGATGTGATTGACGGCATGACCTTTGAGCGTCTAGCCTCAGCCTCTGGCCCGACTGGCGGTAAGATCCTGCGTCCCTCAGACGGCAAAGAGCCGAAGCAGGTGGTCTTTATCCAATGTGTTGGCAGCAGATCAAGGGAAAAAGGGATCTCCTACTGCTCCAAGGTCTGCTGCATGTACACGGCCAAACACACCATGCTGTACCACCACAAGGTGCATGATGGCCAGGCCTACGTCTTCTTCATGGATGCCCGGGTACCGGGCAAGAGTTACGACGAATTCTGGCGTCGCTCAATTGAAGATGAAGAAGCGGTCTATATTCGCGGCATGGTTTCCCGGTTGTATCAAAAAGGGGACAAGATTGTCGTCATGGGCAGCGACATTTCCGTTGGCGTACAGGTAGAGATAGAAGCTGATCTGGTGGTGCTGGCCACGGCGGTACAGCCCCAGAAAGGTGCCGACCTTCTGGCGCAAAAACTTGGTATCTCCTACGACAAGTACAACTTTTACTCAGAGGCCCATGCCAAGCTGAGGCCGGTAGAATGCGCCACCGCCGGAATCTACCTGGCCGGGGCCTGCCAGGGCCCCAAGGATATCCCGGATACTGTCTCCCAGGCGTCAGCAGCTGCTGCCAAGGTCATGACCCTCTTTGCCAAGGATAAACTGGAGCGGGAGCCGATTGTGGCCAGGGTCAAGGAAAACGGCTGTGTTGGCTGTTTTGCCTGCAAGAAGGTCTGCGCCTACGGAGCTATTGAAGAGAAAGAAATTCGGGATCGTCAGGGCAACCTGATTAAAGTGGTGGCCTACGTCAACCCCGGTGTCTGTGCCGGATGCGGTACCTGTCAGGCAACCTGCCCGTCAAAATCAGTTGAGCTGGATGGTTATACTGATGAACAAATTGTAGCGATGATAGAGGCACTATAAAAACATTGATCCACGAAGAGCACGAAGGGACACGAAGAATATCTAAAAAGGATTTTGAGGTTGTTTTTATGATTTGCCTTCTCTTCGTGAATCTTCGTGTGCTTTGTGGATAAAAAGGTTTTGAATATATGCACCCTGAAAAACCAAAACACACCTTTGAACCAAAGATCATCGCTTTTGTCTGCACCTGGTGTACCTATGCCGGGGCCGACCTGGCCGGCACCAGCCGGATGCAGTACCCATCCAACGTACGGGTGTTGAAATTCCCCTGTACCGGACGGATAGATCCGGTCTTTATCCTCAAGGCGTTTCAACAGGGGGCTGACGGTGTACTGGTCTCCGGCTGTCATCCAGGTGACTGCCACTACATTGCCGGTAATTACCATGCCAGAAGACGTTTTGCTGCCTTCCGCAAACTACTCGAATTCATCGGTGTTGACCTGAATCGGATTCAGTTCTCCTGGGTTTCGGCTGCCGAAGGAGGCAAGTGGGTTGAGGTGGTAACGGACCTGACCGAGCGGGTACGGTCCATGGGGCCGATGGTGGAGTTCAAGGATCTGGCCCTGGAGGAACAGTGGTCAGGCAGCCTGAATACGCCGGAACTGCAAGAGGCCTATGATGCAATCTGAAATAGTAGATATCTCCTGCCATGCTGCAATCACTGAAGCAGTCCGTAATGAAGCGAGACGTATTCTGTCTGATGGTGCGGTCACTGCGGTCATCGGCTATGCTGCCAGCCGTCGCAAAGGCTCAACCCAGCCGATTGTGATCACCACTGCTGACGATGTTGACAAGCTAATCTTCACCGCTGCCTGCGTGAATAACCTTGCGGTCTATCTGACCAAGGCCAAGAAGGATGTGCCTAAAACCGGTAAAATTGCGGTTGTGGTCAAAGGTTGTGACCTGAAGGCACTGGTGGGGCTGTTGGGGGAATCGCAACTAAAGCGTGAAGATCTTTACCTGATCGGTATCCCCTGTACCGGCGTGCTGGGATCAGTTCTGCAACCTGCAGCAATCCTGACAACTGACAATATTGCATCCAAGTGCTGTGAATGTGCTGACCGTCTGCCACTGGGGTGTGATTTTGTGCCATCAGTTGAACTACCCCAACAACCACAGCTTGAGCAGCGCTACTTCAATGAAATTACCCGGCTTGAGGCGATGTCCCCTGCAGAACGTTGGGAGTACTGGAAAGAGCAGTTCAGTAAATGTATCAAGTGCTATGCCTGCCGTCAGGTTTGCCCGTTTTGCTTTTGTGAACAGTGCCTTTGTGATCGAAACCGCCCCCAGATGGTGGAGCAGACCCCCCGGCCTGCAGGCAATACCGCCTGGCATCTGGTGCGGGCCATGCACCTGTCTGGTCGTTGCGCTGGTTGTGGCGAGTGTGAGCGGGTCTGTCCCATGGATATACCGCTTAACCTGCTGAACCGCAAAATGGCTAAAGAGTTGAAGGAGCTGTTTAACAGCGAGGCGGGCTTTGAGGTGCGGGACAAGGGGCCACTGAACAGCTATGACGAGCATGATGACCAGTCGTTCATCCGCTAGAGAAAGATACTGACTATGCAGAAACAGATTACCGAAGCTAATTTTCGCCTGTTGCTGGACAGCCTGTTGTTCAAGGGGCAGCGGGTGGTAGGGCCACGCAGGTCAGGCAGTACGGTGCTGTATGAGCCGCTGGCCTCGGCCTCAGACCTGGTGATTGATGAGCTGCCACGCCGTTCAGTCAAGGAAGCGTTTTTTCCGGTCTGTGAAGATCTGCTGGAGTACCGCAAGGAAGGCCAGCAGGTGCAGCTGACCGATGTCACGGCAGAGCGTTTCCCCGAGACGGTACTGATCGGGGTGCGTCCTTGTGATGCAGCGGCCATACCGGTTCTGGATGCAGTTTTCTCCTGGGATTACAAGGATCAATTCTTTCTGGAACGCCGGGCCAGAACCACCATCATCGGTCTGGCCTGCACCAGCTCGGATGATGCCTGCTTCTGTAGTGCAGTCGGCCTTTCTCCAAATGACCCAAAAGGTGCAGACCTGATGTTAACCCCCTTGGTTGGGGGCGGTTTTCTGATTGAGAGCCAGAGTGACAAGGGTGAGGCTTTTCTGGTTACCTGGAAGGATCGTTTTGTAGAACCGGATGGTACCCAGACCCAGGCCTTGGCAACACCGGCACCACAACCGTTTGACCTGAAAAAGATCAAGGCCTGGCTGGATGAGCATTTTGAAGATCCAGCCTGGGACAGCATCGCCACCCGTTGTGTGGGCTGCGGCGCCTGTGCCTTTGTCTGTCCGGCCTGCCACTGTTTTGATATTGTGGATGAAGGATCTGAAAAATCCGGCAAGCGCCGTAAATTCTGGGACGCCTGCGGATTTTCAAAGTTCACCAATCATGCCTCCGGCCACAACCCCCGTGACCTGCAGCCCAAGCGCTACCGCAACCGGATCATGCATAAGTTCAAGTATTACGATGACAAGTTTGGTCAAACCCTCTGCACCGGCTGCGGGCGCTGTATCCGGGTTTGCCCGGTGGGGATTGATATTGCCGGGGTGTTGGAAGAGATAGAGGGAAAATAATTTGTCCAGGAAGAACACGAAGGAGCACGAAGAAAATCTTTATGGATGAGCTGATCTATAGAGAGGAAGTATTCCAAATAATTGGAGCTGCTATTGAAGTTCATAAAGAACTTGGCAGCGGTTTTTTAGAAGCCGTTTATCAGGAGGCGCTCGCATACGAACTCAGCTTGCGTAAGATTCCTTTTGTTTCGCAGCAGTCTCTCAAAATACAGTACAAAACACACGTCTTGAACAAAGAGTATATTGCTGATCTAGTTTGCTTTAACAGCATTATCGTTGAATTGAAGGCGTTACAAAGATTAACAGGCCACAAAGAATCTCAAATCATAAACTATCTTAAGGCAACCGGAATGAGAGTTGGCCTACTCATAAATTTTGGCAGTTCAGGAAAGCTCGAATGGAAACGTCTGGTTTTATGATTTTCTCTTCGTGTATTTTCGTGCCCTTCGTGGAAAAAAAGGTTTAGCTCTATGTGTGACACGAACAAAAACATCTACCTGCCGTACCTTGCCACCGTGGAAGAAGTCATTGATGAGACCCCTGATGTCCGTACGTTGCGGCTGGTGTTTCAGGATGAACAGGTGCGGGAGAACTTCAGCTTCCGGGCTGGTCAGTTTGCCGAGTACTCTGCCTTTGGTGCCGGTGAATCCACCTTCTGCATCGCCTCATCGCCAACCCGTAAAGGGTATATTGAATGCTGCTTCAGGGCTGTGGGGCGGGTAACTGAATCCCTGCGCCGACTTGAGGTTGGCGATACCATGGGGGTGCGTGGTCCCTATGGTAATTCGTTTCCGATTGAGCAATTTTATGGCAAAAACCTGCTGTTTGTGACCGGTGGCATCGCCCTGCCACCTTTACGAACTCTGATCTGGAACTGTCTGGATCTTCGTGACAAGTTTGGTGATATCACCATTGTCTACGGTGCCCGGACTGAGGCTGATCTGGTCTACAAACGTGAACTGAAAGAGTGGGAAGAACGCAGTGATCTGAAGCTGGTCAAGACAGTTGATCCAGGCGGTAACGGTCCTGAGTGGGATGGCAAGGTGGGCTTTGTACCAACGGTGCTGGATGAATTGGCGCCATCAGCGGACAACTGCATCGCTCTGGTCTGCGGTCCGCCGATCATGATCAAATTCACCCTGCCGGTGCTGGAAAAATTGGGCTTTGGCGATGAGGCGATCTACACCACCCTGGAAAACCGGATGAAGTGCGGACTGGGCAAGTGTGGGCGTTGCAATGTGGGTAATGTCTACGTTTGCAAGGATGGGCCGGTATTTACAGCCAAGCAGGTCAAGGCTATGCCGCTGGAGTATTAGGCAAGAGTGTGTTCAACCAGAATGTACATATAAAAGGCCCGAAATAATCATCGGGCCTTATTCTTAAAACAGGCAACTCAATTATTTTATGGCTTGCCCAGTAACTCCTCAATCTTCGGCAGATCAAACCCCTCAATAATTCTTCCCATAATCATGAAGGTGGGTGTTGAGTCGATACCGGCCTTTTTGGCAATGGCTTGTTGCTCTTCCTGCAGTTTTATTCCTGTTGCAGTAACCGGCAGGTTTTTGGCATCCATCCGGTCAACCATGCCGGACATGACCTCATGATACAGGCGGGCCTTTTCCGGACTGGAAAGAATATACTGCACCTTAGGGCGTGCATTGGGGTGCATTGCCAGCGGGTTGAAAAAGACATAGCGGGTAATGTCACGGCGGTTGTGAAAATAGGCCGATGCCTTACGGCAGAAGGGACAATCCGGGTCAGTAAACTCAATTACTTTCTTCGGGCCGTTACCGATAACCAGCGCTTTGCTCAGATCAATCGTTGAAGCAGATGCGGTGCCGGAAACAAGCAGGCTTAGCATCAGGATTAGGATACACAGGAAGCGTTGCATCATAGGAAACCTCCGTTACTCTTCAGGCAATGGCAGGGTAATGGTGAATTCACTGCCAACGCCTTCCCGGCTTTCAGCAGTGATGGTGCCATTATGGGCTTCAGTAACCATTTTACAAAAAGCCAGACCAAGTCCGCTGCCGCCGCTGCCTCGCCCGGCCTGGTTGCGGGCCTGGACAAAGCGGTCAAAGATGGTCGGCAGTTCAACCGTTGCAATACCGTTACCGGTGTCTGAAACGCTGAGCATAACCGCTACGTTAGAATCTGCCGATACGCCGCAATAGCAACGTACGCTGATTTCTCCCCCGCAAGGGGTAAATTTTACCGCATTGGCAAGCAGGTTGGCCAGCACCCGCGAAAACTTGTTTCTGTCCAGATCCAGCAGTGGCAGATCATCTTCCAGCTGTGTCTGCAGATGTATCTGAGCATGTTTGATCATACCGCGAAATCCTGCAACTACTTGCTGTGCCAGCTCTGACAGGTTGACCGGCGCCTTGTGAAAGACCAGTTTGCCAGCCTCAAGCCGATGAATGTCCAGCAGGTTGTCGATCATGGCCACAACTTCATTGCAGCTCTCAATGGCTGAAAGCAGGTAGCTGGCCTGTTCGCGATTAAGCGGTCCAAGCCGTTTTTCCCTGACCAGATCAATTGAGCCGATTGCCGCAGTGAGCGGGTTTTTCAGGTCATGGGAAAGCATTGAGATGAAATCACGTTTCTCCCGCTCAAGGGATTTGATCGCCAGGCAACGCTCTATGCTTTTTACCAGCCGTTCAACACTGAAAGGGGCCATCAGGCAGTCCAGGGCGCCTTGTTTGTGGCAGTCCAGATACCGTTCCTGCTCATCAGCGTCCAGCAGGGCGATTACTGCAGGATCATTGCCGGATTCCTGCAGATGCTCCAGTGATGGCAGGCAATGTTGATGGGGGGGAGAGCCAAGCAAAATAGCATCCAGTCGCTGGTTTTTGATGATAATACGGGCTTCTTCGCAGGTTGCAGCCTGATGCAGTTGGTACGGGGCTGTTACAAGTAGCTGGAATGCCAGTTGAGCGGAGGTGGTGCTGTTTGAAACAATCAGAATCTGTTGTGTACCCATGTTATGGTTGACCTCCGCCAGACTGACTCAGAAAAGCCTCGGCAAGCACCAGGTCTTCCGGTGTGGTGATCTTGATGTTACGGTAACTACCGGTAATGATCTTGACCGGTTCACCGCTGCGCTCAAACAGTGAGCAATCATCGGTGCCAACAAAGTTGTCCTGCGCTGCATGATGGTGAGCTGTCAGTATCTGTCCAAATCTGAAACTCTGGGGCGTCTGGGCTTGCCAGAGGGTAGAACGTTCCGGTGTGGAGATGACAACACCATCCCGCACCACCTTGATGGTGTCTTTGGTTTGAACCGCAACCAGAGCGCCAACACCGCTGCTGGCCAGGTTAATGGACTGCTGCAGGATCGGTTCATCAATAAAGGGGCGTACGCCGTCATGGATCAGGATGATATCGTCAGGCGTTGCATGGCCCTGCAGGGCATGCAGTCCGTTCAGTACCGAATGCTGGCGTTCAGAACCGCCGGGAACAACATCCAGCACCTTGGAAAACTGATATTTCTCAACAACTTCACGTTGGCAGTAGGGGATCTCATCTTCCGGGATAACCAGTATGATGCCGCTGATCAGCGGGCTGTCCTGGAATACCTGCAGGGTACGGGCAACAATCGGTTTGCCCCCCAGTTGCAGGTACTGCTTGTTCATGGAGGCTCCCATCCGCTTTCCCATTCCGGCGGCAGGTATCAAGGCAAAGGCGTGGGGCTTGCTCATGGGGCCATCTCAAGGGCCTGGACAAGGGCCGAAGCAAGTAGCGGGATCTCCGCGTCAGTCAGAGTCCGTACATCCAGAAGGAAGCGGTCTTTCTGGAGCCGTCCCACGACCGGTGGCGTAGTGCTGCGCAGCAGTTCTTCCAGGCGTTTTGGTGGCACACCATCAACGCTTACCTCTATCAAACGGCTGGGAAGCTGCAGGAGCGGATAAGTGCCGCCCCCCGGACTTGAGAAACCATCCTGCAGAGTCAGGGTGAATTGTTGGGGCAGGAGAGAGCGCAGGCGCCGCAGCATCCGGCGTGCCTGACTGGAGATACTATCCAGCGGCATGGTCAGCATGCGCAGGGTCGGAATTTCAGCCAGCGCCACCTGCTCGTCCCGGTAGAGCCGCAGAGTTGCTTCAAGCGCAGCCAGGGTCAGTTTGTCAATGCGTAATGCCCGCAATAACTGATGTCGCTTCATTTTTTCAACCAGATCACGGCGCCCTGCAATCAGACCTGCCTGGGGGCCGCCCAGCAGTTTGTCACCGCTGAATGTAACAACGTCGGCTCCGGCCTGCAGATGGTGCTGGACCGTGGCTTCTCCGTTGATGCCAAAGTGCGCAAGATCAATCAGGCATCCGCTTCCGGCATCAACCATGGTGGGGACGCTTGCTTCCTGGCCGATCCGTACCATGGCCTCAGTAGCCACCTCTGCCGTGAAGCCGACCACGGCAAAGTTACTGGTGTGGACCTTTAACAGCAGGGCGGTCTGTTCAGTGATCGCTCCGATATAATCACGGGGATGGGTCCGGTTGGTGGTACCCACCTCAACCAGCGTCGCACCACTTTGACGCATTACATCGGGAATCCGGAAGGAACCGCCAATTTCAACCAGTTCACCACGGGAGACAATCACTTCCTGCCCGGATGCCAGGCTTGAGAGGGCCAGCATCACCGCTGCGGCGTTGTTATTAACCACCAGGGCAGCCTCAGCACCGGTCAGTTCGCAGATCAGATTTTCCACATGGCTGTAACGCTCGCCACGTTCTCCCTGTTCCAGATCAAACTCAAGGTTGCTGTAGCCCCAGGCGGTGTCGCGCAGTGCAGCCTCTGCGGTATGGGCCAGGGGAGATCGTCCCAGATTGGTATGTACCACGACTCCGCTGCCGTTAATTACCCGGCGCAGGCTGGGGGTCTCAGCAATACGGATCAGATTGCGCACCAGATGGCTGATGGAGGTGGGGGTGAGATCGGTTGCGGGGTTGGAAGAAAGTGCCGTGCGTAGCTGGTCAAGTACGTTGCGGACCGCATTTTTTAGCCCGACATGGCTGGTGAGCGACCGCAATGAGGTGATTTCAGGCCAAGACAGTACCTTGTCCATTTTGGGGAGTTTGCGTCTGGTATCCTGTGCTGATCCACTCATGGCAGTATCCTACAGATCCATTGCCTCGCCTGGCTGGCAGGCGGTTTCGTCCAGCAGCACCTTGCCACCGTACTCGGCATTTTTACGTACCAGCAGTTCAGCAGCTTCGCAGTTACGTTCGCGGAAGGCGGTAATAATCTTGGTGTGCTCCTGCACTGAAACCGCCATCCGGCCCGGTTGAGAAAGGGACATCAGGCGCAGACGCTGGAAACGGGTCACCAGCAGGTTGATCATCTCCCGCAGTTTGTCGTTGTCGGCCGCCTTGATAAAAAGGTCATGAAAGTCGTTGTGGACCTTGAAGAACTGTTTGATGTCCGCATGTTCGCACAGTTCTGACAGGCGCTCATTAATGGTCTGAAGCCGCTCAATCTCTTTGGTACTCAGCTTACTGCAGGCCAGCCGGGCAGCATACCCTTCCAAGATGCTTTTAATGGCGTAAAACTCCTCTACATCCTTCTGGGTAAAGGCGCTGACCACCGCTCCCTTGCGAGGTATTACAGTAAGATAGCCTTCTGACTCAAGCTGTCGGAATGCCTCCCGGATTGGGGTCCGGCTGATACCGAACCGCTCGGCAAGATCCGGTTCTGATACACGACTTCCAGAGCGTATGGTGCCTGAGATAATGGCATCACGGATGGTTTCCAGGATCTTTTCCCGCAGAGTCAGGTGCTTTTCTTTTAATCTTTTCATGGTGTCCGGTGGCAGCTCCCAAAGGTTATGGTATTATTGTATACAGTATGCACTGTTTGTCAATTGAATCGATTTCATTTTCATGAGTTCTGCTTGTAAAGCTGGTTTGTTATGACGCTGAATGTACCAAAGCCGCTTGAATTTTACTAGTTCAGGTAGTAGGGTGCAGCATCTGAATCAGATAGAGGTTTGTACATGGATCCGGTCCGACGGCTTAAAATATCAATTGCTATACTGCTGCTGCTTCTGACCATGGGGACTAGTGGGTATACCGTTATTGAGGGGTGGAGTCTTCTGGACGCTCTCTACATGACGGTGATTACGCTGGCTACCGTTGGATTTAAAGAGGTTCATGACCTGACCGATCAGGGCAAACTTTTTACTATGGTCCTGATCGTGTTTGGGGTCAGCACCTTGGGTTATCTGGTCAGTAGCGTGGCCCAGTTGATGTTTGAAGGTCAGATTCAGCAGATCATCGGGAGGAAAAAGGTGGAAAAAAGGATAGATGCCCTCAAGGATCATTACATCATCTGCGGTTTTGGCCGGATCGGCTCCATGATCTGTCGTGAGCTGGCTGCCAATGACGTCCCGTTTGTGATTGTTGAACGTAATACTGATGTGGTGGAGCGGATTGAAGATAATCGTTACCTCTGGATGAAGGGGGATGCCACCTTGGATGAAACCCTGGTTCGAGCCGGTATTCAGCGGGCCATAGGTCTGGTTTCGGTGGTTACTTCTGATTCGGAGAATGTCTATATTACCCTGACCGCACGGGGTCTGAACCCTGATCTGCATATCCTGGCCCGGTCCGGTGAAGAAGGGACTGAGCTGAAACTGAAGCGGGCCGGGGCCAACAAAGTGGTTTCACCCTATGCCATTGGCGGCATGCGGATGGCCCAGTCAATTCTGCGTCCCAACGTGGTGGATTTTATTGAGATCGCCACTGCCAGTGAACATCTTGATCTGCAGATGGAAGAGATCAGCATCCCCCATGATTCCGAGTTTGCCGGCCACACGCTGGTAAGTACCGGCTTTCGTAAAGAAACCGGTGTCATTATTGTTGGCATCAAGAAGTCCCATGGTCACATGGTCTTTAACCCCAATCCCCAGGCTGGCATTGACGAGGGGGACACCCTGATTGTGCTGGGGGACCCTGAATCGGTGGACAAACTTGAAGAACTGGTCAAGCGTCGGATAGAACCAGGACATAGCGCACGCCGTAAACAGGGGGGGACTGCCCATGCCTAGTCTGCTCTGTGCCCATGTGCCCTGGCCCCGTCTTGAAGAACACCGTTCATACCTGCTGGATGAACGGATTAACCCTGAGCTGTACCTGCCTGCAGATTCCCTTGATACACTTGATACGCGGCAGATGCAGACGTTAGCCGATGACCTGATCAGTCATGGCCTTTCCTGTACCATCCATGCCACCTTTATGGATCTGAATCCCGGATCGGTTGACCGGGCAGTGCGTGAGACCACCCGCCAACGGGTAGAGCAGACTTTGGACTGTGCAGAAATGCTGCAAGCACGGGTGGTGGTGTTTCACCCCGGCTACAGTCGGCTTTCCTATGGTTCTGCCGTTGAGGTCTGGTCTGCCAATACGGTTGCCTTCTGGCAGCAGCAACTGCCTCGTATCCGGCAGGCCGGTTGCAAAGTGGCTCTTGAAAATATCTTTGAAGAAGAACCTTCGACCCTGGTGCAGGTCTTGAATCAGCTTGATAGAACCCTCTTTGGACATTGTTTTGACAGCGGCCATTTTAATATGTTCTGTACCGTGTCGCTGGAAGAGTGGTTCGCTGCCCTGGGTAGCTTCATTATTGAAAGCCATCTGCATGACAATCATGGTGTGGCTGATGAACACCTGCCGGTGGGGGAAGGGGAGATTGATTTTCAAAAGGTAACCGACCTGCTGAAACAGTATGCACCCCAGGCGGTCTGGACCCTTGAGGCCCATAGTCGTGAACGCTTAGAACGATCAATGCAGGCAATCCAACGCTATTTATAGGGAAAACTATGTCAGACAAAATTCTGGTAACCGGTGGATGTGGCTATATTGGTAGCCATGTAGTGCGACAGCTTTCCGAGGCAGGTCATTCCGTGGTGGTTTATGACAATCTTTCCACTGGATTCAGGGATGCCCTGCTGCATGGTGAAGAGCTGATTCAGGCTGAGCTGGCCGATCATGTAACGTTGGAAGCGATTTTTCAAAAGCATCAGTTTAAGACAGTACTGCATTTTGCCGCCGCCATTGTGGCACCGGAATCGGTTTCCCTGCCGCTCAAATATTACGGCAATAATACCCGTAATACCCTCGGGCTGCTGGAAGCCTGTGTGCGACACGGCGTTGAACGCTTTATCTTCTCCAGTACCGCTGCAGTCTATGGTTTTCCTGAAGGGGGCAGCGCCTCGGAAGAGACCCTGCTGGCGCCGATCAACCCCTATGGCACCTCCAAGTTGATGAGCGAATGGATGCTGCGTGACACAGCAGCAGCCCATGGCCTTAAGTATGTTGCCCTGCGCTATTTTAACGTGGCCGGGGCTGATCCCCAGGCCCGGATTGGCCAGCGTACCCCGGAGGCAACCCACCTGATCAAGATCGCCTGCCAGACCGCCCTTGGCCAGCGTCAGCAGGCAGCTATCTACGGCACGGACTACCCCACACCAGACGGCACCGGCATCCGTGACTATATCCATATTGAAGACCTGGCCGCAGCCCACCTGGCAGCCCTTGGCTACCTGGACAAGGGGGGGGCGTCTACAGCCATCAATGTGGGCTATGGCCAGGGTAGTAGCGTGCGGGAAGTGATGGCCATGGTTAAACAGGTCAGTGGTGTTGACTTCAAGGTGGTTGAAGAAGGACGTCGCCCCGGCGATCCAGCCTGTCTGATCGCCAAGGCGGAAAAGATCAAGCAGCTGACTGACTGGCGTCCAAGCTTTGATTCGCTGCAAACCATTGTGGAAGATGCTTGGCGCTGGGAGAGTAAATTAGCCGGAAAGTGATCCCATGGATCTGGTCATCTCACATCTGAACGCTGATTTTGACTGTCTGGGCTCCCTGGCAGCTGCTGGACGGCTGTATCCGGGAGCCCGGCTTTCTTTTCCCGGTTCCCAGGAAAAAAACCTGCGTGACTTTTGCGCCCGTCATCCTGATCTGCTCCCTCCTCTTGTCCGTTCCAAAGATATAGAACTTTCCCGTATCACCCGTCTGATTGTTGTTGATTGCCAGCAGGGCTCCCGTATTGGGCGTTTTGCCGAGTTGCTGGAGCGGCCCGGTCTGACGGTTCATATCTATGATCATCACCCTGTCACTGCTGACAGTATTACTGCGTCGGGCGGAGCTGTCAGGCCTGTTGGTGCCACCAGCACCATCATGACTGAACTGCTGCGGGAGCGGGGCATTGAACCGACACCTGCGGAAGCGACGCTGCTGCTGTTGGGGATTCATGAAGACACCGGACGGCTGCTGTTTCCCACTACGACGCCAGAGGACTATCGCGCTGCTGCCTGGCTGCTGGAACGGGGCGCACGGCTGCACCTTGCCGATGAGATCCTGTCGCCGGAACTGACCACGCCACAGGTGGAGCTGCTGCATGATCTGCTGGCCAGCCTGAAGACCAGTGAAGTCAGCGGGGTGCGGCTCTCGGTGGCCCATGCCAGCCGCCCCTGGTATGTGGGGGATATTGCCGGTCTGGCCCACATGATGCGGGATATGGAAAATCTGGACCTGCTGGTGCTGGTGGTGGCCATGGCCGACCGGATCTATCTGGTGGCACGCAGTCGTGTGCCAGAGGTGGATGTGGGGGAGCTGCTGCGCCTCTTTGGTGGAGGCGGCCATGCTGCGGCTGCCTCGGCAACGGTTAAGGGGGAGGCGCTGCCTGCTGTGCTGGAACGGCTTGAGCGAAATCTGTTGCTGATCGTGCATCCCCGCAAGACAGTGGGACAGATTATGTCGTCACCGGTCCGTAGTCTGTCTGCAGAAACCACTGTGCTGGGGGCCCGTGATCAGCTGGTGCGCTATAACTACAGTGCCATGCCGGTGCTACAGGGCACGCAGCTGCTGGGGATCATCACCCGCAAGGTGGCAGAAAAGACCGTCTACCATGGTTTGGGGGATCGGCCGGTAACCGAGGTGATGCATACCTCGGTGATGCGGGCAACCCCTGACACCCCCCTTACCACGGTTATGGATCATATGGTGGGGGGAGACCGGCGTTTTGTACCGGTCTTTGAGGGAGACCATCTGGTGGGGGTGGTGACCCGTACTGACCTGCTACGCCACCTGCATGGCAGTAGCAGGGATGGTGAGACCCTCTACGATCTTGAGCGGCTTTCGCCGGAACCAAAACAGCGGGATATGGCACTTCTGCTTAGAAGACGGTTGCCTGCTGATTCAGTACAGTTGCTGGAGCTGTTGGGTACAAGCGGTGACGAACAGGGGGTGGCGGTGCATGCAGTGGGCGGCTTTGTGAGGGACCTGCTGCTGAATCTTCCCAATCTTGATCTGGATATTACGATTGAGGGAGACGGCATTTTCTTTGCCGAGAACTTTGGGGAGCAGCATGGTTGCCGGGTCCGGCCCCACCAGGCCTTTGGCACTGCGGTGGTGGTCTTTCCCGATGGTCGCAAGCTGGATGTGGCCAGTACCCGGCTGGAGTATTACGATTCACCCGGTGTCTTGCCCACGGTGGAGCGGGCCTCGCTGCGCCATGACCTCTATCGCCGTGATTTTACCATCAACACCCTGGCACTTTGCCTGAACCATGATCGTTTCGGTATCCTGCTTGATTTTTTTGGCGGTCAGAAAGACCTGCAGGAAAAGACCGTGCGGGTGCTGCATAACCTCTCCTTTGTGGAAGACCCAACCCGCGCCTTCAGGGCGATCCGCTTTGAACAGCGGCTGGGGTTTCAGCTCGATCCCCACACCGAAGGTCTGCTCCGTTCTGCGGTGCGGGCCGGTCTGGTGGAACGGGTTGGCGGCAAGCGTTTGATGGGGGAGTTGATCCAGATACTGAAAGAACAGGAACCAGTACTGGCGGTCAAACGGATGGCCCAGCTGGGTCTGTTGCCCTGCATCCATAGCGGGCTGCGGTTTGGACCAGACAGCGAACAGCTGTTTAGCGAGCTGGAGCGGGTGCTGGCCTGGTATCAACTGCTCTATCTGGATATGCCGCTGGAACCCTGGACCGTCTGGTTCCTGGCCCTGATGGATCGTCTTGATTCGCCCCACTATCTGGATGTCTGCCGACGCCTGATGATGCCGGAACGTTTGATGGAGCGGATCTTTGGACATCGTCACAAAGCCCTGAAGCGGCTGCAGCACCTACGGCAGGCACTGGGGCGTGGAGAAGAAATCTCCAACAGCCAGCTGTACACGTTGCTGCATGGTATGCCGGTGGAGCTGCTGCTGTACGGACTTGCCCGCAGTGGACAGGAAGAGCTGCGTCGGCTGGTGTCCCACTACCTGACCAGGCTTGCCGGTGTGAAGGCACTGGTCAGCGGTACTGAACTGCAGGCCCTGGGGGTGCCTCGGGGGCCTGCCATCCGTACCCTTAAAGAACGGTTACTGGCAGCGCGACTGGATGGTCTGGTTGCCTCAAAGGATGAGGAACTTGAACTGGCAAAGAAAATTATTGCTGAAGGTACTATTTGATGGTGGTTGGCCGTTTTGCCCCATCTCCCACCGGGCCGCTGCACACCGGTTCTTTGGTGGCTGCGGTGGGCAGCTGGCTGATGGCAAGATGTGCTGGAGGTCATTGGTTGCTGCGGATTGACGATCTGGATGGCCCACGTTGTCGGCAGGAGTTTGAGGATGATATCCTGCGGACTCTGGAGCGGTTTGGGCTCTGCTGGGATGGTAGCATTACGCGTCAAAGCGACAATGGAACTGCCTATGCCGAGGCCTTTGAACAGCTGCGGGAGATGGGGGTGGTCTACCCCTGCAGTTGCAGTCGGGCTGAGATCGTCCGTTCTGCCTCAGCTCCCCACCCCGGTGAAGAGATTCCGTATCCTGGCACTTGCCGCTCAGGACTTGCCGCTGGCAGACAGCCGAGGGCTTGGCGGCTACGTACCGATGGGGTGCAGATTGCCTTTGATGATCTGCGCCATGGCAGGATCGTCACTGAGCTGGAGCGTAGCGGCGACTTTGTAATCAAACGTGCGGAAGGCTTTTTTGCCTATCAGCTGGCGGTGGTGGTGGATGATCACCTGACCGGTGTCAATCAGGTGGTGCGGGGGGATGACCTGCTGGATTCCACCCCGAGGCAGGTTCTAATACATCAGTTGCTGGGCTGGCCGTTGCCAGCCTATTGCCACCTGCCGCTGGTAACCGGGCCGGATGGGACAAAGCTCAGCAAGCGGGATAATACGGTTTCACTGGCGGATGGCAGGATGGCTGGAAACGAGTCTGAGCTGTTGAGCTGGTGCTTACAGTTTCTCGGGTTGGTGATCCCGGAGGAGTTAGGGGGAGCAGCGTCTGGGGAACTGCTTGGCTGGGCTCAGTCCTGTGCCCCGGCATCCTGGCTAAAACGGGAACCCCAGGTTTAGCCGAAATCCTGTCATCCCATCGCCAAAACGGTAGCTGGCACCGATGCGCGGATCTTTGAGAAACCATAGTTTGTTGGGTTTTGTCATGCCCAGTGTGAGCCCGAACTCGTACTGGTTTTCAACCTTGAGCGGCTCCTCTGTCTGCATGCTGAATTCTGCAGCCGGGAAAAAACGGTAGTAGATAAACGACCCGGCAAGGTCCAGCTCTCTCCCCCACAGGCGTACACCGCTAGGATGTCTCACCTCCAGGCCGCTCTGCAGCGTACCAAAATTCTGATCAGAGCTGTTTGCGCTATAGTCCTGTTCGCCTGCCCAGCCAAATTTGCTGCCCATCTGTATCAGATACTGGTCAATATATCGTTCGTAGTGAATCCCAATCCCTCCGCTGTAGAGCATGTCGTAGCTGTCCTGTGAAGAGACGCTTAGCGTGCCGAAGCGGGCCTGTCCGTTAAAGGCGTAGCCGCCTCCCAAGGCAACATACGGTTTCACTACCAGCCCTGATTCCAGAGGAATCAGCAGCTCCAGCTGCGGTAGCAGAAAGACGTAGTCCTGCTGTATCTCCAGCTTTGGTCCCAGCAGGTAGGTTTCAAAGCCAACATGGGTGTAACCGAGGTATCCGGTAAACTTCAGGGAAAGGTTGTCTTCATCAGTTCCCAGGGGAAAACAGCCGGTTATCGGCACACGGTAGGTGCTGGTGGTAATGCCACCAATGTTGTAGGAACCAAAGCCGTACTGAATGGCGTAGGGGACGTTGACCCAGGCATCGATCTTGACCGGTGCAGCCAGAACCTGACAGCTGGGGAAAAGCAGCAGTATGCTGGCGGCCAGTACAAGAACGACCCATTGCAAGCATGTTATTGGCATAGATCTGTAGTGAGTCTCGACCGGATGGCTGTTGCTACATTCCGCACAGGAGTGCCAGTTCCTTTTCTGCAACAGCATACTCTTCCAGACTGATGGTCCCTTCCGGTTCCCATTTGCGTACCCGGTAATAGAGCTTGTCGTAGTACTGCTCAATCAGATCATGGGCTATTCCTGGAATATCCCAGGCCGCGAGTTTGTGCTGCAGTTCTGTGTACTGCTCTCCTCCCAGCTTTTTCTTGATCCGCTCCAGCGCCTCTGCCATTGGTTGACGATATTCTTCCTTGGCGTACTCGGCAGACAGACGCTTGACCCTGGTTGCCACAGAGACATCACACCAGACCTTGGTGCTCTCCGCCATGACTTCATGCAGGTTGCCAGGCAGGTTGACCCGGCCGATCCGTTTGCTCTCTCCCTCCACCACAATCGGGCGATCTGCGGGAGCCTTGCGGAAGGCATCCCAGAGCAGGGTTTCAAAACGTTTCTGGGGCGGTTGTTCACCCAGTCCCAGGGAGCCAAAGGCTGAACCCCGGTGTCTGGCCAGTCCTTCCAGATCAATGGTGGTGTAGCGCTCTGAAGGGAGTTGCTGCAGGAATTCGGTCTTGCCTGATCCGGTCATGCCGTGCAGCACCACCAGCTGTACCGGCAGGCTGACCGATGCGAAGAAAGAGGTGACAATGTTACGAAACGATTTGTAGCCACCGGCCAGCTTGACCACCGGGTAGCCGGTCATCTCCAGCAGCATGGCGATTGATTCACTGCGCAGGCCGCCCCGCCAACAGTAGACCAGCACCGGCCGTCCCTTGGCTGCTTCAACAATGGTGGCAACAATGGCGGGAAAGCGGTGGCAGGTCAGTTCCAGGCCGCGGACACGGGCCAGTTGCGGACCTTGTTGCTTGTAGAGCGTACCGATCTCTACCCGCTCGGCATCGGTCAAAATCGGCACATTGATGGCACCGGGCAGGTGGTCGTCGTTAAACTCAAGCGGTGTGCGGGCATCGATAATACAGTGGGTCTCAAGTTGTGATGGATCAAACGGAATCGTGCGGGCCATTGCGATCAGGTACTCCGGTGCTTTTTTCTGGGATCACCCTTGCCATGCAGGGTGTTCAGTGGTACATATAAACACTCTTTCCCTTGTATTTGCAAGGTTACAAACCTTTCATATCACACATCTGCCAGGAGGAAACCATGGAGAAGAAACAGGTGCATTACAGCGAGCTGGGTCTGGTCAACACCAAAGAGATGTTTGCCAAGGCAATGGCAGGTAAATATGCCATTCCGGCCTACAACTTCAATAACCTTGAACAGCTTCAGGCAATTGTGGTGGCCTGCGTTGAAACCAATTCTCCGGTGATCATTCAGGTTTCCAAGGGGGCCCGCAGCTACGCCAATGAGACCATGCTTCGCTATATGGCCATGGGGGCAGTACAGATGGCCCGGGAGATAGGCTCAAATATTCCGATCTGTCTGCATCTTGATCATGGTGATTCCTTTGAACTGTGCAAGTCCTGCGTGGACAGTGGTTTTTCTTCGGTTATGATTGATGGGTCCCACCTGCCCTATGAAGAAAACGTGGCGCTCTGCAAGAAGGTGGTTGAGTACGCCCATCAGTTTGACGTGACGGTTGAAGGTGAACTGGGGGTGCTGGCCGGGATTGAGGATGAGGTGTCTGCCGAACACTCCACCTACACCAAGCCTGAAGAGGTGGAGGATTTTGTCAAAAAGACCGGTGTGGATTCGCTGGCCATTTCCATCGGCACCAGCCATGGTGCCTACAAGTTCAAGGCTGGTCAGCCGGTGCCGCCGCTCCGGTTTGATATCCTGGCCGAGTGCGAAAAACGTCTGCCCGGCTTCCCGATTGTACTGCACGGTGCCTCTTCGGTGGTGCAGGAGTATGTGGAGCTGATCAATCAGTATGGTGGCAAGATGGAAGGTGCGGTTGGCGTACCGGAAGAACAGCTCCGCCAGGCTGCTGCCTCTGCTGTCTGCAAGATCAATATTGATTCCGATGGCCGTCTGGCCGTAACCGCCAAGGTGCGGGAATACTTTGGCAAGGATCCCAAAGAGTTTGATCCCCGCAAGTATCTGGGAGCGGCACGTAATGAGTTGGTCAAGCTGATTAAGCATAAGAATGAGACAGTATTGGGATCTGCCGGTAAAGCCTGAGCAGGAAGCGGTCTTTTTTTGCCCTGCCCCCACCAAGCTGCGGAATGTCTTGTGCGGCGTACAAAAGGGTACGCCTCCGCGCCATTCCTGGCTTGTCGGAACCAGAACAAAAAAATCCTCGCTTCTTTGTGAGATGCCGTTAGGAGGGTGATCGCCATGAGTACCAGAAAATTTTCCCGTGTACCCTTTCATGTCACGGCGACCGCCACGGTTGGCGGTCGCAGCTTTCAGGGCAAGCTCAGTAATCTCTCCATGAACGGGCTGTTTCTGGAAACAGCAGAGCGACTGCCGGAAGGGGAGGCTGCCGATCTGGTGATCAGCCTGGAAGGGACTGACCCGGAAGTTGCGGTTGCTTTTCAGGGGCGGGTCTGCAGGATTACCGATGATGGTATCGGCTTTCACTTTGAAAAGATTGACCTGGATTCCTATACCCATCTACGCAACATCATCGCCTATAATATGGCCGATGCGGAGAAGGTCATGGATGAGATCTTTACCAATATTGAAGAGAAAATCTCGTCTGGGGTCTGAATATCCGGGGGTGTCATGAGCAGTTGTTCTATAAAGAGCTGTAGCCATTGTAAGATGTACTCAGTATTCGGCTTTCTTTTGGGGGTCGGTGCACCGCTGGGCTGGTTGCTGTTACGTCTGGTGATGTTTAATGATCCTGGACAATCGCTTTTTGAGCAACTGCTGGGGGATATTGTCAAGGATGCCGAACACCGTATGCTTTATCTGTATATGGGAGTCGGAACATCGTTCGTCCTGGGTACCGTCGGTTTTCTGATCGGCAGAACCGGGGATGAACTGCAACAACGCGCCCACGAACTGGATGAACTGCATCAGGAGGTCGCCTCCCAGAAAGAAGTTTTTGAAAACCGCTTCAAAGTGCTGGACAGCAATGTTAAAAACTTCCATCAGATCAGCAGTAAAATCCAGACCTCGCTGAATCTTGAGGAGGTGTTGCTGCTCTGTGCTGAAGGTCTGCATGATGTGCTGGGATATGAGCGGGTTAATATTCTGATGACCACCAAAAATGGCCGCAGTTTGCGTTTTGTAACTGCCACCGGAAGTCTGGCCCGTGATATAGACGGACTGGAGCTGCCACTTGATCCGGCAATTGGTGTGATCTACCGCAGTATCAATGAACGCAAACCGTACCTGATTGATGATATCACCCGCTATGACGAAAGCTATCACCTTCAATCTCCCCATGACCGGATCGAAGTGCTCCGCTCCAAGAACTTCATCATCTGCCCCATGGTGGTCAAGGGTGAGGCCCTGGGGGCTTTTGCCATTGATAACAAACGTTCCCGCCGGGCACTGAACGAGTCTGATCTTGATACGATCATGCTGTTTGCCGATCAGGTGGCCAATAGCATCACCCGGATCAACCTGCTGACCTCCATTGATACCCTGACCACAGAACTTGAAAGCTCCTTCTCGTTCCTGCTGTCCCACCGAGACCAGTACTCCAGAAATGTTGAGGAGTTGAAAGCCAGTATCGAGTCTGTTGTGGATGGCGCCGCCGTGATCGCCTCTGCAGCAGAAGGTTCGACTGCTTCGGTGGATGAAACCAGTACGGCGGTCAATGAGATCTCGGTGGCGATTGAAGAGGTCTCCCGCAACCTTGATACCCTGGCCGGGATCGTGCATCAATCGGCTTCGGCCATGGAAGAGATTACCGGCAATATTACCAGTGTTGAGCGTAGCGCTGCCATCTCTCACGAGGTCTCCAGCCAGGTGCAGGCCCAGACCGAAGAAGGGCGTACAGCGGTGAACGAGACCATCGGCTCTCTGGCAGAGATTCAGCATTCGGTTGAGGAATCCTACGCCGGTATAACCCGTCTGGCTGAGAAAAGTACCCGGATCGAGAATATCGTCAATGTTATCAACGATATTACCAAGCGGACCAACCTACTGGCCCTGAACGCCTCGATTATTGCGGCCCAGGCCGGTGAATACGGCAAGAGCTTTGGCGTGGTGGCGGACGAGATCCGCAACCTCTCACTGCAGACCGGCCATTCCACCGGAGAGATCACCGGCATTATTGATGAGATCATGTTTGAGTCCCGCCATGCTGCCGACAATATCACCGCCACCAAAGGGCTGGTTGTGCGGGGGGTTGAGCTGGGGCATGTGATGGGTGAGACCCTGCAGGCGATCTATGATCGTTCGGTCTGCTCAATGGAGATGACCTCGGAGATCAAGCAGGCCACCGAAGAACAGTCGCTGAGTGTCCAGATGGTGGCCCGTTCCATGGAGGATATCAGTAGTATGACCTCCCAGATCTTTAACGGTTCCAAGGATCAGGCCAAGGCCACCCGCAGTATTGCCCGGGCGATTGAGACGGTTAAGGAGATGGCCCACGAGATGGTGCAGTCTACCTCCAGTCAGGTTGAGGACGGACGCAGGATCAGGCGTACGGTGGAGTCGGTCAGCGCCATGGTCTATCAGATGTTTGACAATATGGAGGCTCGCCGGGCTCAATCCTCAGAGGTGGTCAAGGAACTGGAGTCGATGAAAAGTACCACCTGCCAGTTGTAGTTCATATTTTAACTCAAGGATCTTGTATAAATGGCCCCTGTCCAGAACGACAGGGGCCATTTTATATGTCAGGTCAGCTGATCCAGCCCAGCAGGATCGCTACAGCACTGATCACAGAGACAATGATCCAGAGGGTGATCCCCTGAGCCAGCGGTTTGAGCCCGGTCTTCCCCAGCACTTCCCGTGTCAGTCCGCTGCCGATCAGGAACAGGGTCACCACCAGACTCTGCTTGGCAATGCTGTTAAGCGGTTGCCAGAGTTGTTCAAACTGCGGCAGAGCTGTCTTGATGGCTGCAGCAGCAATAAAACCGATAATAAAGAGTGGAAACGTGGCCTTGCCTTCTGATTTGGTAAACCAGGCAGCCAGCAGGGCAGAAGGCATGATCCACAATGCCCTGGTCAGTTTCACGGTGGTGCCGATGGCCAGCGCCAATCCGCCGTAGGCTGCTGCTGCCCCCACCACGCTGCTGGTGTCGTGGATCGCCAAGGCAGACCAAAGGCCGAACTGCTGTTGTCCCATCCCCAGCAGGTGTCCCAGAGGCGGAAACAGGATCAGGGCAATGGAGTTGAGGGTGAAGATTGTTGCCAGGGCAACCCCGGTTTCTTCTGCCTCTGCCTTGATTACCGGGGCCATGGCAGCAATGGCACTGCCGCCGCAGATGGCGGTGCCGAATGAGATCAGGGTCGAGGTCCGTTGCGGGGTCTTGAACAGCCTGCCTAGCAGCCAGCCTGCCAACATGGTGAAGCTGATGCTGATGGCGGTGTAGAAAAAGGCATCCTTGCCGGTTTGCAGGATCACCGGCAGGTTAATACCGAATCCCAGTCCGACCACGGAACTCTGCAGCAACCGTCTGCTCCAGGTGGATGTGCTGTTCTTCCAGGGATTGCCGATCAGCAGGCCGAATACAAGGCCTGCCGTCAGAGCCATCGGCGCACTGACAGCAGGTACGCAGCAGGCCAATAACAGGAGCCAGAACAGTAGTTTTAATCCGTTGTTGTCGTTCATGCTGTATTCCTTGTCCCTGATTGATAGTTGCTACTTTAGGCTGAAATGATTATAAATAAAAATGAATAATAGTTATTAAATTAATCAATTGGATTTATGTATGGCCTTGTCACTTCGACAGTTGGAGATTTTTGAAAAGATCGCCTCCACCGGTAGCGTCACCAGGGCAGGAGAAGAACTGCTGCTGACCCAGTCAGCGGTCAGTATGGCTCTGTCTCAGCTTGAACAGCTCAGCAGCGTTGCGCTGTTTGAGCGATCAGGCAGGCGACTGGTACTGAATGATGCCGGTCGGCTGTTACTGAAGGATGCCCGTGAAATACTTCTGTCTGTCAAGCGGGTTGAACAACAGTTGCAGGGTGAAACCGGCCAACTGGCAGGAGAACTGCTGATCGGCGGCAGCACCACCATTGCCAACTACCTGCTGCCGTCGCTGTTAGGTGATTTTGCCCGCAGGTATCCGCATACCAGGGTGCAGTTAACGGTTGGCAATACGCAGCAGGTGGCAGATCTGCTGGCAACAGGGCAACTGGATATCGCCTATGTAGAGGGGCCTTGCCATAACCGCGAACTGGTTGCGGTCCACTGGCGTGATGATGAACTGGTGGTGGTGGCTGGCGCTGAACACCCGTGGGGCAGGGATAAGCGGGTGACGCCGGAGCAGTTGGCTGCAGCTCCCTGGATCATGCGGGAAAAAGGTTCCGGTACCCGCGAGATCTTTGAAGATGCCATGGACAGGGCTGGAATCAGGTATGCCATTACGCTGGAGTTTGGTCATACCGAGGCGATCAAAAATGGTGTTGCTGCCGGGCTGGGGGTTAGCTGTCTTTCGCGGATAGCCGTTGATCGGGAGCTGGAATATGACCGGCTGGTTGAAGTGGCAAGTCCGTTGTCGCTGGGCCGCTCGCTGACCCTGCTGAAACGTCGCAACAGCCACTGTACCGCCCTGCTGGATGCCTTTTTAAAGGTGTCAGGCGGTGTCTGGGAAGTGTGATCTTGCACAAACTAATGACATGCTTAAAAAGACTGCTATAGTTACACGAGGAGAGCTTACACGATGAAAACAGCTGCAACCATCGCCCTGTTTTGTGCCGGGGGCGGGCTGACCCGCTACTACCTGTCCAGCTGGATTTATAGCCTGTTGGGACGGGCCTTCCCCTACGGTACCTTTGCGGTCAATATTATTGGCGCCTACTTCATTGGCCTGATCATGGAGCTTGGTCTGCGCAGCACCATGGTTTCAGACACCCTTCGGCTGGGGTTAACGGTCGGATTCATGGGGGGGCTGACCACCTTTTCAACCTTCAGCTATGAGACCTTCAAACTGCTGGAGGACGGGCAGTTTGTGATGGCCTTTACCAATGTGCTGGCCAGCGTGGCGGTCTGTCTGTTGTGTACCTGGCTGGGGATTGTAACAGTTCGGTCACTGACATAATCAAGGAGCTACTGCTATGTCAAAACTGGTTGGTGAACAGCAATTAATGCGGATCTTTATCGGCGAGAGCGACCGTCATGGCTCACGTCCCTTGTACGAGGCCCTGGTTGAACTGCTGCGCAAGGAAGGTTTTGCCGGTGCCACGGTCTTGCGCGGGGTCTGTGGCTTTGGAGCCAACCGGGTTTACCATACCCAGAAGCTGCTGGATCTGTCGGCTGACCTGCCGATGGTCATTGAGGTGGTGGACAGTCAGGAGAAGATCAGCGCCATTATGCCGCAGATTGACGCCATGATGGGTGGTGGTATGATTACGCTGGAAAAGGCCACGGTGATCCGCTATAGCCCGAAGTCGGAAGAATAGCTGCAAACTTCAACCAAATACAGGGGAGGTCATGGTATGAGGATAGTGAGCAAGATATTGATGAGTGCAGGTCTGGTTTCGCTGGTTTCCACAATGGCGTTGGCAGCAGAAAAGCCCCGTCCGCCCTATCCGCATTACTGGATCAGTGTGGCAACCACGAATCAGTCCATCCCCGGTATGTCTGAAGAGATGTCTGGCATGGCCTCCATGTTCGGTGGCCGCGGCGCAGCCTTTGGCCCCCGCCGGACCCTGCAGCTGCAGCTGGAAGGTCCTAAAGAGGTTGCCGAGCCCAAGGCAGAGCACCTGATTCCTCCGGGCCAGAAGATGGGGGACAGCCTGCCGTTGATTACCCCCAAACAGGAAAAGGCAGAGTATCAACCGGAACAACGGGGAGAACGGCCTGAAAAGTATGAAAAGCCCAAGGCCCGCATGCTGATCTACTGGGGCTGTGGCGAGAATGTTGCTAAAGGTCAGCCGAGGGTGATTGATACCGCAAAGATGTCAGCCATGGATTTTGGCAAGGCCCTGAGCGGGCGTAGCGGTACCCGCCAGATCCCTCCGTCACCCCACAAGGGCTGGACCTATGGTGACTGGCCCAACAGTGAAGATAGAAAAGATGTGCCCAAGGATGCCTCACTGGTTGGTGAGCACCAGTTGAAGGGTAGCTACCTGCCTGACAACATCCGTTTCAGCCTTGATCAGAAGCGGGATTTTATGGCACCGGTCAGTTTTAGTGCCATCAGCAAGACCGCTAGCGGTGCCTGGCCGTTCAAATGGCAACAGGTGCCCACTGCCATCGGTTATTTTGCCACGGCCATGGGGCATAACCAGAAGACCGGCGAGACCATCTTCTGGTCATCCAGTGAGGTTCCCGAGACCGGTTTCGGTCTGATGGATTACCTGACCCCCCATGATGTGCAGCGCTTTATCAAGGAAAAGGTGCTGATGCCCACCAGCCGTACCAGTTGCACCATTCCTGCCGGGGTATTCAAGGATACGGAGGGGGCCATGCTGCAGTTTGTGGCCTATGGCGAAGAACTGAATATTGTCTATCCGCCAAAGCCGAAAGATCCCAAGCAGCCTTGGAATCCGCAGTGGTCGGTCAAGGTGCGGCTTAAGTCAAGTGGTTCGTCACCATTGATGGAGGCTGAAGAAAAGGGTAGCCGTCCATCAAAGAAACGTCCTGCTTCTGATGATGGTGATGAGCAGGAGCAGCAGCCTGCTGAAAAGAAAAAAGGCGGGATGATGGATGGGATGAGGGGGATGTTCGGTTTTTAGCAGGTTGCTGAAAAACTACTGCGGAGCCTGTCTACTGCGTTGCGCGGTGCTCACTCCTTCGCCTAACTAGATGTTATGTCTCAGTCGTTGCGCTCCGAGCGCCTTGTAGCCAAGCTTCCTCATGACGTTTTTCAGCAACCTGGTTGGCAGAAAAAATAGTGGCATTCAAATTTTTGAATGTGCTAATGTAGCAACTCTTTATGACAGCCACCCGTTGGGGGCTGATCAGCAGCTGCAGCACCATCTAAGGACATACCGCCCGGATTTGTTGTTCTGTACAAACCGGGACGGACGGAACATGGAACCTGCCGTTGCACCTGATGCAGCTGGTTTGTGGTAACAGGCACACCGTCCCTTGGTGTGCCTGTTTTATTGTGGAGTCCTGGCATGCGCAAGAAGATTACCATACCTGAGATACTGTTGATGAAACAGGAGGGCCGTAAGGTGACGGTCCTGACCGCCTATGACTACCCGACCGCCCGTCTGGTGGATGCTGGCGGGGTGGATGCCATCCTGGTGGGGGATTCGGCCGGGGTAGTTTTTGCTGGTCATGAAAACACCCTGCCGGTCACCATGGATGAGATGCTTTACCATGTCAAAGCGGTGGTGCGGGCGAAACCAAAGGCGCTGGTGATTGCCGATATGCCGTTTATGGCCTGCCAGAGCGGTGAGATTGAAGCCCTGAAAAACTGTGGCCGGATGCTGCAGGAAGGCGGGGCCGAGGCGGTCAAGATTGAAGGGGGCAGCAACATGGCTCCGATCATCCGGGCCGTAACTGAAATGGATATCCCGGTGATGGGGCATGTGGGGCTGACCCCTCAGTCGGTACACCGCATGGGGGGCTACAAGGTACAGGGGCGCAAAGACCAGGCCGAGCGGATTCTGGAAGACGCCCATGCCGTGCAGGAGGCTGGCGCCTTTGCCGTGGTGCTGGAAGGGATTCCAGCCAAGCTGGCTGCCCGGATTACCGAGATGCTGGATATCCCCACCATCGGTATCGGCGCAGGTCCTGCCTGTGATGGTCAGGTACTGGTCATTCACGATATTCTGGGGCTGTGTGAGAAGTACTCCCCCAAGTTTGTTAAACGTTACGCTGATCTTGCCCCGCTGATTACGGAGGCAGCACGACAGTATGTGTCAGAAGTAAAGGATGGAACCTTCCCGACTGAGGAGCATTCGTTCTCGTGAAACTAATCCATGATGTACAGGAAATGCAGCAGACGGTTTTGGGGCTGAAGCGTCAGGGCAATCGGATCGCCTTTGTGCCAACCATGGGGTTTCTGCATGAAGGCCATGCCTCTCTGATGCGGGAAGGGCGCACACGGGGCGATGTTCTGGTGCTCTCGATCTTTGTCAATCCGACCCAGTTTGGGCTTAATGAAGACCTTGCCAGCTACCCACGTAATCTTGAAGGGGACTGCGCCCTGGCTGAGTCCTGCGGTGTTGATTTTGTCTTTGCCCCCACAGCAGCCGGTATGTACCCGCCTGGTTTCCAGACCACGGTTGCCCTTGGTCCTCTGACCGAACCGCTCTGCGGTGCCAGTCGCCCCGGTCATTTCAATGGCGTGGCGGTGGTGGTGACCAAGCTGTTCGGTATTGTCCAGCCGGACTGTGCCCTGTTCGGTAAAAAGGATTTCCAGCAGCTGGCGATTATCCGTCAGATGGCCGTAGATCTGAATCTGGCGGTGGAGATCATCGGTATGCCGATTGTGCGGGAGCCGGACGGTCTGGCCATGTCCTCCCGTAACAGCTACCTGTCAGTGGAACAGCGCCAGCAGGCCCTCTGCCTGAGCAGGGCCATCCAGAAAGTGCGGGAGCTGTTCAAGGGTGGAGAAACCTCGGTTGACCGGCTGCTTGGCGAGGCCCGCATGATCATTACAGCGGTGCGGGGGGCCTCCGTTGATTATCTGGAGCTGCGTACCAGCACAACCCTTGAGCCTGCTGTGACGGCCACAGCTGACACTCTGTTTGCCCTGGCCGTCAAGATCGGATCTACCCGGCTGATCGACAACACTGTACTGGGGGATGATCTGTAATGCCCACCAAGGCCCGTGCCAATCTGGAAACCCTCTACCGGATCTTTACGGTGCCGGAAGCCCCTGATTCAACCCTTGGCGCCATTGATCAGGCTATTGCCGATGATGTCACCGGCTTTTTGCAGACCCACATAGTTGCCATGGAACGACCTCTGGAAGAGATTGAGGCCAGTTTTTCCTCGTCCACCATCCCTGAAGAACCAACCTACGTTTCTGAATATACCGAGTTCGTCAAAGAAAACCTGGTGGCCCAGTCGGTGCATACCGCAGCACCGGGTTTTGTGGGGCATATGACCTCGGCGCTGCCCTACTTTATGCTCCCGCTGGCGCGGCTGATGACCGCCCTTAACCAGAACCTGGTCAAGGTTGAGACCTCCAAGGCCTTTACCCCGATGGAACGTCAGGTACTGGCCATGCTGCATCACCTGATCTACCGCTGTCCTGATGATTTCTATCCTTCCTGGATCCATAACAGTCAGGCTGCCCTGGGGGCCTTCTGCTCCGGCGGCACCATTGCCAATACCACTGCACTCTGGGTGGCGCGTAACCGCTTCTTTGCGCCGGATGCTACCTTTCGCGGCATAGCCCAGGAGGGATTGGCCCGAGCCTTGAAACATCGTGGTGTTGATGGGATCGCTGTGCTGGTTTCCGAGCGTGGCCATTACTCGCTGGGCAAGGCTGCCGATCTGTTGGGAATTGGCCGTGATCATCTGGTCAAGGTCAAGACCGGTGAGAACAACCGGATCGACCTGAAGGCGTTGCGTCAGGAATGTCAACGTCTGCAGGATCAGAACATCCGGCCGTTGGCCCTGGTCGGTATTGGTGGGACCACCGAGACCGGCAACATAGACCCGCTGGAGGAGATGGCTGATCTTGCACGGGAACTGGATTGTCATTTTCATGTGGATGCGGCCTGGGGCGGTCCGACCCTTTTCTCTGACCGTAACCGCCACCTGCTGGCCGGTATTGAACGGGCTGACTCGGTCACCATTGATGCCCACAAGCAGCTCTATGTGCCGATGGGGGCGGGGATGGTGATCTTTAAAGACCCCACAGCTGTTTCAGCCATTGAACATCACGCTGCCTATATCCTGCGTCATGGTTCAAAGGACCTGGGCAGCCACACCCTGGAAGGGTCCCGGCCCGGCATGGCATTACTGGTCCATGCCGGTCTCTCCATCATCGGCCGCAAGGGCTATGAACTGCTGATTGATCTGGGGATTGAGCGGGCCAAGACTTTCGCGGAGCTGATCCGTCAGCATCCTGATTTTGAACTGACCAGCGAACCGGAACTGAATATCCTGACCTACCGTTACTGTCCTCAGGCCTTGCAGCAGCTTCTGACTGAATCGCTACCGGAGGAGCGGGCCAGGATCAATGCCCTGCTGGATCAGGTCTGTCAACTGCTTCAGAAGCATCAGCGCGAAGCTGGTAAATCCTTTGTCTCCCGCACCCGGCTCCGCATGGCCCGCTACGGTGAGGAAATTACCGTGCTGCGCAGCGTGCTGGCCAACCCTCTGACCACGGACGATATTTTGATGTCGGTTCTTGCTGAGGAGTGTGAAATCGTCAAACAGCCGGAGATTCAGCTGCTGCTGGGGCAGATCAATGTTTCGGGTGTTGGGTTGTAGTACCTGAGCAAACAGTGACTATTTTGGGATGTCAGGCGAGAGACTATGGTTTTTCGCCTGTTTCTGTATCAGATACCTGATTGTGTTATGTAACAATGTTTATTGCTGTAACTTCTGTTTAGATACCGCGATCCTCCCTGGCTTGACAGTAGCTGAAACTACAGTAGAGTTTATGGCAGATCATGCAAAGCAAGCGTCTTAATCAGACAGGGGGTGGCTATGAAAGGTTACGGTTTGAGACTTGTTTTTTTAGCCAGGAGTACTGGCCTGTTTTTGTCCCTATGCCTGGCAACAGCGGCGTATGCAGAGCAGGCAGATATGGTTGCTCGGCGTGCCTTGTATGAATGCCAGAAAAAGGCGGCAGAATACACCTATAACCTTGATAAAGCTGGAGATCAGGAGCTGTTTGACAAGCATCTGCAGCAGTGTCTGGAGGCCGGTAAGGTGACGTTCTCATCTGCTCAGCCGAAAGAGGTTCTGCTGGACTCCCTCCCAGTCTGTAGTGGCTCTGACGCGGTGTGGTGCAGTCCCTGCTGGAATACCGGTACCAATGGCTGGTGTTGCAAACGTAAAAACTCTCCGACGTTGCCAGATTGTGGCGGTACTGTTGTCAGTCAGCAGAGTGGGAGAAAGGTGATTGATGATAAATGGTTGTATACCAAGTGTAACCAGGGCGGCAACTGTGTCGATCTTTGCAGAAAGCCGGGCAGAGCAGATAAGAAACCGACCAATATCAGAATCAAAAACCTGTCAGGCGCTGACGTTCCAATCGCATTTGTCACTGGGGCGTCAGGTGGTGCATGCAAGGATCTTGACAAGATGATCTCCTACCAATGGGTAGCCAACAATACCAGCTGGTGTAAAAAGCCGACCCAGGATGGCGGCGATGCAAATGCCGGATACTGCACGGGGGTCGTGCCGAAAGGGGGGCAGGTGGAGCTGCTACGGACCGGCGAAGACGCGCTTAAATGTCTGACCGGCGCGATTCATCTTGGCGGCAGACAGTCCTGTCCGTTGCCCAACGGATTCACTCAGGCTGAATTCACGCTCAATCCAACCGATTCAGAGATGGAGGCGATCGATATCAGTTTGGTAAATGGTGTGAACTATGCGCTTTCCGCAAACTTAATTGGTGATGGCTGGGCCATTCAGGATGGTGGCGCTCCAGTCAGTTCCATCGGCCCCAATGAAGGGATTAACGGTAACAACAACAAAGCCGGTATATTTCCACCGGGTTGTACTGACTGTATCGTGGCAGTAGAGGGCCGGATTCCGTGCGAAAAGCTTACTCCTAACCCCAAGTGCCAGCAGTCAAGGATATGTAATATCCAGCGAGGGCTAACAGGCGGCACGGTTGAATTTGTGATCGTTAAAGACTTGCGGGAATAGGTGCCTTATTTTGTTGCGTTACGCCCTTTAAACGTGTGTAAACTGAAACGGAGCTACAGGTATGAGAAAGAAAACGGGGATGTTACCAAAAATAATAGTTTTTATTCTGGCAGCTGTCATGCTGCTGAATTTTTGTGGTTGTGGTGGAGGTACCTATGTCTGGTACCAAGGTGGTAAGGACCGGGCAGCCTTTGTTAAAGACAATCTGGAATGTGAAGAAGAGTCGGCTCAGTATGCTAGATATCTTGATAAGCGTGGCAACAAAGAGGTCATCACCGCCCGCATGAAGGAGTGTATGGGGCTGCGCGGTTATGTAAAGGTTCTTGAGCAGGATGTCCCGCAGGGGATGGAGAAATTCTGATATCTAATGTTGTCGTCTATACCGCCTCCTGGCTCTATAATCCGGGGTGCCCGCCTGTTGCAGGTGGTGCTCTGGCGGTTGGTAATGGCCGGATTCTGGAGGTTGGCAGAGCCAGTGACCTGATCGCCCGCTATGGCCAACCATCTGCAGAGTATCCCGGCTGCGTGATCATGCCCGGTTTTGTCAATGCCCATACCCACCTTGAACTGACCCACTTTCCGGCCTGGCGTCTGCGGGACGGCCTTGATTACCATCCCCGTGGTTTTGTGGATTGGATCATCCAGATGATCAAGGTGCGGCGTGGTGTGACGGTTGAGGAAACCTGTGTATCGCTCAAGGCCGGTATCAGCGCCTGTTTGCGGGCCGGTACCACCTCTGTCGGTGATATTGTTACGTCACCGGATCTGTTGTCTGCCTATGACGGCACCTCCATTGGAGGACGGATTTATCTGGAGCTGATCGGGCAGGATCGGCAGCTCTTTGAACCTCGGTTGGCCAAGGCTCTGGAGGCGATCAAAACCATTGGCGGCCTACGCCTGCCAGGACTTTCTCCCCACGCACCGTACACGCTGCATAGTAGCCTGCTGCCGGATATTGCTGCAGCAGCACTGCAGGCACGGCTGCCACTTTCACTACACCTGGCAGAATCACGGGAGGAGTCGGATCTATTGTTTGATTCATCTGGACCACTGGCTGAAAAGATGTATCCGCTGGTTGGCTGGCAGGATTATCTGCCTGCACCCCGCAGGAGCACACCGGCCAGGTTCTTTGATGATGGCGGCCTGCTTGGCTCCTCAACCCTAGCGGTGCATGGGGTGCAGCTGACCCCGGCAGATGCTGCCTTGGTGAAGGAACGGGGTGTCACCATCTGCCTCTGCCCACGCAGCAATGAGCGGCTTGCCGTTGGTACGGCGCCGGTACATCTCTTTAACAAGCTGGGTATTCCGCTCTGTCTGGGCACTGATTCTTTGGCCAGCAATGATTCGCTTTCCCTGTGGGATGAGATCCGCTTTGCCCTGGAGAGCTACCGCGGAGAGTTGGGGCCGGAACGATTGCTGGAGATGGCAACCAAAGGTGGTGCAGCCGGGATCGGTCTGGCTGATTGCACGGGTGTATTGGAAGCAGGAAAACGGGCCGATTTCCAGGTGGTGCAACTGGATGGTGGCTGTACTGCCGAACGGCTGCTGGATGCTGGCAGGGTCGATGCAGTCTATCAGAATGGCACCTTGATGGGGTTAGACTGTTTTGACTGCTCAACTGATAGCGGAGTTGCTGTATGAAAAAGAAGCCGGTCATACTGGTTGTTGATGATGATCCGCTGTCATTGACCATGCTGGAGACTATCCTGCAGCAGGAGGGCTGCTGTCCAGTTACTGCCACAAATGGACATGAGGCTCTGCAGTTGCTTGAACAGCAACCGTTTGATCTGGTGCTTTCGGACATGGTGATGCCGGTTATGGACGGCAGGGAACTGCTGGGACAGGTGTTGAAGCGTTTTACGGCGTTACCATTTATTGCAATAACCGCAGAGAGTAGTATCAGCGGTGCGGTTGAGGCGATCAGGCAGGGGGCTTACGACTATCTGGAAAAACCGTTCAATCCGGATCTTCTGAAAATAACCATCCAGCAGGCCCTTGATTACCAGCGGGTAGTGCAGGAAAACAGGCAGATCAGGGAACTGCTCAAGGAACGTTATACCTTTCAGAGTATCGCAACCGTCAGTCCGGCCATGAAGCAGACCCTGTTGCTTGCAGAACGTGTTGCTGCGGCACGGGCTACCACGGTGGCGATCTATGGTGAAAGCGGTGTTGGCAAAGAGGTCCTGGCACGGGCAATCCATTTTGCCAGTGACGCCCAGCCTAACCGGTTTGTGGCGGTGAACTGCGCGGCCGTGCCGGAGCATCTGCTGGAAAGTGAACTGTTTGGCCATGTACGGGGCGCTTTTACCGGTGCTGACCGTGATCGTGAAGGGAAATTCAGCAGCGCAAAGGGCGGCACCATTTTGCTGGATGAGATCGGGGATATGCCGCTATCGCTGCAGGCCAAGCTGCTGAGGGTGCTGCAGGAACGGGTCTACGAAAAGGTGGGCAGCAATGCCTGTTGTCCGGCAGAATGCCGCGTGATTGTTGCCACCAATCGAAATCTGGCTGAAATGGTGGCAGCCGGACGCTTCAGGGAGGATCTGTACCATCGGATCAATGTCTTTCCATTGACCATCCCGCCGCTGCGGGAACGTAGGGATGATATACCGCTTTTATGTGAGCATGCCTTGGCTGAACTGCGTCAGCATCTGGGGAAGTCATTGCCCGGTATTTCGCAAAAGGCCATGGAAATGATGCTGGTCTATTCCTGGCCCGGTAATGTGCGGGAACTGCGGAACTGTCTTGAGCGGGCTGCCATTTTAACTGATGGGGAGTTGATTCGACCGGAACATCTTGGGCTGGCATCAGCATGGCCAAGTGGCGCCGCTGAAGCCGCCGTTGCCGGATGCATCAGCTATACGCTGACGTTGCCTGCAGAACAGCTTTCCCTGGCAGCCCTGACCGATCAGATCCTGGCTACCACCCTGGAGCGCTGCGGTGGTAACAAATCGCAGGCTGCCAAGCTGTTGGGAATCGCGCGGAAGAATTTTTATCGGACCTGATATTTTAAAGCAAGGTGTTCCCTTTGGCTTCACACTGTACCCTATGGGTACAGTGTGAAGCTTTTTTGTTTTGTAACCTGCTTAAATTACATGTTTGCCTGTTTGGCATGCTGGCTGCAACTACCTGTGTAAATACTTTGTTACTGTTCCTGAATGGAACAGTGGATGTTTCACAAGGAGGTAGGTATGTCACAGGAAGCGGTGGAACAGTTTTTTGGTAGATTAGTCACCGATGACCGTTTTCGGCGACGGGCAATGGTGGCGTTTGAAGATCTCCTGGAGGAGGAGGGTTTTCAGCTGAGTAAAAAGGAACAACAGGCGATTAAACTTGAGGATCTGATACGGCTTGAGATGGTTGCTGCCAGATTGGATACCACTCTTAAACGTTTCAGTGGATAGGTTGCCCCCAATTTATGTGAAAAAAATAATGATTTGTTGTGCTTTTGTAGGGACATCCGCCTATTGTGATAAAATTAAATGTTTGTATACTGATTCCAAGAATGTTTTTCAGATCATGTTGAGTGCAGGTTTATAGCTGATTTATTCCAAAAAATCGATAACAGGAGGCACGTATGCAATGGTTCAAAAACTTGAAGGTTGGTACCAAGTTGTTATGCAGTTTTGCTGTGGTGGTGTTACTGACAACGGTTTTGGGGGTCTTCTCTATTGTGGAGTTGTCAAAGGTCAACGACACTTCCAGCGAGATTGAAACCAACTGGCTACCCAGCGTGCAGGCGGTAGATGAAATTGGACTGCAGTTTAACCTATTGCGTCGGCTTGAACTACAGCTGCTGCTCCCCAATGATGCAGAAAGTGTCAAAAATTATGATAAGCGAATGGCCGACACACGTGAAGTACTTCAGAAAGTTAGGGCGCGCTATGAAAAGCTGATCTCCAGTCCTGAAGAACAAAAACTGTATGATGAATTTAAAGCGGGGTATGAAAAGTATGACAGCATGGTAAAGAACAAAGTCATGCCGTTGGTGCATGAACAAAAGCTGAGTGAGGCGCTTGCGCTTAACCGTAGTGAAGGATCTCCTCTTTTTAATGCTGGTCTTGACGTTGTGCATAAATTGTCAGAGCTCAATGCCAAGGGGGCGGCAGACGCCAGCCATCGCGGTGATAAACTCTATGCAGTATCACGCATTACGGTTATTGCCATTCTGGCAGTCTGTATTGTGTTGAGCATTGTGCTGGCCTTGGCGGTCTCTCGTATGATTACGGGTCCCTTGTCCAGCGCTGTTGCAATTGCAGAGCAGCTTGCCAATGGTGACCTGACAGCCCAGATTACGGTGAATTCAAAAGATGAAGTAGGCCAGTTGGAACTGGCTATGTCCAACATGGTACAGAGTCTGCGCAACCTGGTTGGACAGACCGTCCAGATTTCAGCCGGTATCGCCTCTGCTTCTACCCAGTTGCACAGCACGTCTGAGCAGATCGCCACCGGTGCTGAAGAGGTTGCCGCCCAGACCGGTACCGTTGCCACTGCCAGTGAAGAGATGGCTGCCACCAGCAGTGATATCGCCCGTAACTGCCATGCCGCTGCTGACAGCGCAGGAATGGCTGCCACTGCCACCGAAAGCGGCTTTGCAATCGTTAAGCATACCGTGGACGGTATCCGTACCCGTGGCGAGCACACCAAGGAAAATGCCAAGATTGTATCCAACCTGGGTGAACGGTCTGAGCAGATCGGTGCCATTGTGGGTACTATTGAGGATATTGCTGATCAGACCAACCTGTTGGCCCTGAACGCAGCTATCGAGGCAGCCCGGGCCGGTGAGATGGGCCGGGGATTTGCCGTGGTTGCCGATGAAGTGCGTGCCTTGGCAGAACGGACTACCAAGGCCACCAAAGAGATCAGTGATATGATCCGTACTATCCAGCAGGAAACCAAGGTGGCTATTACTTCAATGGAAGAAGGGCTTAAGGGCAACGAGCAGGGTGCTACTGAGGCTGCCCAGCTTGAGACTTCGCTGCAGCAGATTCTGGAGCAGGTGAACGATGTTACCATGCAGGTCAGCCAGATAGCTACGGCAGCGGAGCAACAGACCGCTACCACCAGTGAGGTCACCACTAACATCCAGCAGATCACCGAAGTAGTACAGCAGACCGCCAGCGGTGCTGAAGAAACCGCCGCTGCCGCTGCTCAACTGGCAGGGCAGGCGCAGGATCTGCAGAACCTGGTGAGTAAGTTCAAACTGTAATAATGCTGTGCCAATAGCGTTGAACAAACAATACCCCCTCTGTACAGGTATACAGAGGGGGTATTGTTACGGTGATGCTTGGGGAGGAGGCCAAACAATCTCCGTATGTTACAATGTTAGCAACCGGCTGCCTTCAGGAATTTTGCGCTGACGTTCTTGCCGCCTTTTTCATCAAATTTTACTTTCACTTCATCGTCAACAACGATTTTTTTCCCGCTTAGTTTGTCTTTTGTCACGTCATCAGCCACTTCAATCACATAGTCTTTCTTTGTGGCTTCATCCTTGACAACAGTTGTATAGCTGCCATCAGCATTCGGGGTAATCTTGGTAACAGGGCCTTTGATGCTTGTTGCTGCAGATGCCAGGGAGGCAACGGCGAGGATTGCAACGGCTGCAGTGAGGGATACAAGCTTCTTCATAATCTGTACTACTCCTTTCGTGATAGGGTGAATTAACCCCAGGTTGTTTTCAGGCAATCAAACCGCCGGAAGTGCTGGAAGTGCAAAAAAGGTGTTATCAAGCAATTTGATTTCTGCCGTTCTCTTTAGCCCGGTAAAGTGCTTGATCAGCGTAATCAAGCAGCTCTTCTGCTGTGCCGATATCCATGCCAGGAAATTCAGCAACGCCTATGCTGACAGTGAGCCGTAAATGTACAAGAGCGTCTGAGAACCTGATTGCATGCACCTTTTGGCAGAGTCGCTGTGCCACGTTCCTGGCCTCGCGGTGGCTGGTATCAGGCAGTAACACCACAAATTCCTCGCCGCCGTAGCGGAAGAGGAGGTCATAGTCTCTCAGGCTGGCAGATATTTCTGCAGTCATTCGTTTTAGTACATGATCGCCTGACTGGTGACCAAAGGAGTCATTAATTTGTTTGAAATGGTCAATATCAATCATCAGTACAGAGATCAGACCGTCTGTTCGGGCTGCTCGCAAAAGTTCAACATTCAAGATATGGTTGAGATAGCGTCTATTAAAAGTACCCGTCAGTGTGTCTTTGTTGGAAAGTAGTTCAAGTTCCTGGTTCTGTTTTCGAAGCTCTTCTTCACGGCGTTTGGCATTTAGATGCAGCTTGGCCCGGGCTGCAAGTTCCTGTGGATCGTAGGGGATAAGAATAAAGTCACGTGCCCCGTCTGTTAGCCCTTTTAACTTTATTCCCCGGTCCAGGCTGCTGGTTAGCATCAGAACCGGAATATGTTCAGTTTCAGGTTTTGAACGTATTGCCGCCAGGAATTTGAGCCCATCAAGTCGAGGCATTTCAACATCACAGAGGATTATATCGGGGAGTGTTATTGAGACTTTATGTAATCCGTCCAGACCGTCAGCAGCTTCAAAAATCTGGTTAAAAAGGCCACTTTGTTCTAGGTCTGAAACAATTTGACGCCGAGTGCCTCCGTTGTCGTCAAGCACAAGGGCTGTTGTTGGAGAGTCTTGCAGATTCATGGCTGTGCTATGCTTTTAAATTGCATTGACCCAACTCATAATGTCATGCCGGGAAAGAAAAAGAGGTGATCTGCCTTGCGGTAGTTCGTAGAGGACTTCAGACGCAAAACGTTGATGGAGTTGGTGGGCTCGCTCATGGGGAAGAAAATCCAGAAGCAGGGCGAGCGCAAGCAGTGCATTTGAATCATGGTGTCTGGTACGGAGCTGAAGCGGCTGTAGGGTGTGGCAATAGCCGTGGTCAGATTGACTGGTGCTTTTTGTTTTGTGGTGGTCTGGTGTACTCATGCCTGTGTCCTTATCGCTGATTGTAAACTGTGTAGAAAATTGGTATAACTATTCTCACTTTGATTACCGTATTTGAGTAGTTTGTTTTTTAAAGTTCATCAAAATCGGTAATTGGTACGCGATGTATATCCGTATATGGTGATAGTGTCAAGTATAAGCTGTCTGTGGTGAGTAATCATTTGAGTATTTTGAGTAATTTGAGACGGAGCAGGGGAATAGTTGTGAAAAATGGCAAAGTGATTGAGCTGCACGAAGGTGGCAGTAGCGCAGATGGTTCTACGCCCTCAAGCAGGGGGGCTGTGTCTGCGGATGACGCGCTGCTAAGTACCAGAGATGTCTTGAACAGGATCAAGGATGAGTTGGGGCTGGATACGGACCTGGAGCTGGCAGAGGTTATGGGGGTCGGTATCCGGCGCATTCATAACTGGAAGCACCGTAACACGGTGCCAACCGAGGAAATAGTTGGTATCTGTGGCAAGGAAGGTCTTGATCTGCAGTATGTATTGACCGGGCAAAAGATCGGTCTGGGAAGGTCAGATGGTCAGGGTGAGATGCGGCAGGTTCAGGAAGGGCTGATGGGGGCTTTTTTTGATCTGGATATGGCGAACAAGGTTCGCGATAGTTTTACTCTGTCTACATCTGGGCATCCATTGATTCATCCCCCCTATAAGGCCTACACCCAGCGCTCGGATAATGGTGAAGTACAGACCTCTTTTGTATCGCCGCAGATCGTTGATGTGCTTGCCCCCGGCCTTAACTGGCTTAATCACTCTCTGGGGGTTGCGCCGGAAAACTTTCTGCTGGTCAAGGTGTTGGGGGATAATATGGCCCCCTGGCTGCAGGATGGTGATCTGGTGATGGTTGATGCCGGTATCAAGACCACTATCAATGGCGGTTGTCTGATGCTGCGGTATGCCGATGGCATGATGATGGTGCGTCGTGTGTTCCGTAATCCTGATGGAACGTTTCTGGCCAAGTGCGATAATGAATGTTGCCCGCCGGATATCATTGATCCCAATAACAACATGACCTATCCGATTGTGGTGGGGCGGGTGGTGCGGCGTCTGGTTCGTTAATACGGAGATAAAAATGAAAAAGGGCGGCCTGGTTGGTCGCCCTTTTTGTTTACTGGTCGTCTGTGTACCGTTCAAGTACTTTTTCTATGATGTTGGTGGTTGATTTGCCATCCACGAATGGAATCAGCTCCACCCTACCGCCGTATGACTCCACCAGTTCTTTGCCCACTACTCCCTCTGGAGTGTAGTCACCACCCTTTACCAGAATCTGCGGCTTCAAGGCTGTAATCAGCTCCAGCGGTGTATCCTCCTCAAACAGGCAGACATAATCAATGCAGTCCAGGGCGGCCATCAGATGCCCCCGCTCATCTTCATCAATCAGCGGGCGTTTAGGCCCTTTCAGGCGGCGTACCGAGGCATCACTGTTCAGGCCCAGGACCAGTAGATCTCCCAGGCGGCGGGCGGCCTGCAGGTATTTGACATGTCCGGCATGCAGCAGGTCAAAACAGCCGTTGGTAAAGACTACCCGCTTTCCTTTGGTCCGCTCTCCGGCAGTGATTTCAGCCAGTACCTCGCGGTTCTTGATCTTGCTGTCACTGTCGCGATGTTCAAGGGAAACGGCAGTGATAATCTCGGTTGGGGTGACGGTAGAGGTACCCAGTTTGGCCACCGCGATTCCGGCGGCAACATTGGCCAGCCGTGCTGCCTCGGCCAGCGGCAATCCGCCAGCCAGGCCGCAGGCCAGCAGGGCCAGCACGGTGTCGCCGGCGCCGGTTACATCAAAGACCTCGCGGGCTACGGTGGGGATATGGACGGTTTCGCCATTGCCGGAGAAAAGTGACATCCCCTCTTCACTGCGGGTGATCAGCAGGTTGTCCAGTTCCAGCTGCGACATCAGGGTTTCAGCCGCCTTATTCAGGCTTTCCTGGTCACGGATCGGTATGCCTGATGCGGCTTCAGCCTCTTTACGGTTAGGGGTCAGGCAGGTGGCGCCACGGTATTTACGGTAGTCAGTCCCCTTGGGGTCAACCAGAACCGGAATCTTGCGTTCTGTCGCGGTGGCTGTGATAGCTGTCAGTACCGCTGGTGTCAGTACCCCTTTGAGGTAGTCTGATACCAGTAGTACATCAAAACCGGTTATATGCTCCTGCAGCCAGTCAACCAAGCGTTGCTCGACCTGTTCTGAAAGTGGTTCGCGGGATTCACGGTCAATCCGTACAATCTGTTGGTTGGAGGCGATTACCCGGGTCTTGCGCCCGGTGCGGCGGCCCGGTTCTTGGAAGATCGGGGTTGTGTCGATCCCTTGTCGGCTGAACGACTTTAACAGAGCCCAGCCATTTTCATCTTCACCGATCACCGACGCCACCGTGACCTGACAGCCCAGGGCAAGCAGGTTGTTGGCCACGTTACCCGCACCGCCCAGACGTAGATCCTCACGCAGTACATCCACCACCTGAACCGGCGCCTCCGGCGAAATACGGTCGGTCTTGCCCCACAGATACTCGTCCAGCATCAGGTCACCCACCACCAGGCATTTCAGGCTGGTGGCGCGTTGAAACAGTGATTCAACGGTCTTGCGGTCCATGGCCTACAGTCCTTCCCGGGCAAAAATACCGAACAGGCCTTGCTCGATCAGGTCGCAGAGGATGTGGATTACGGTGATGTGGCCTTCCTGCACCCGTGGCGTATCGTTTGAAGGGATGATCAACGGTATGTCGCAGACCGCCTTGATGCTGCCACCGTCTTTGCCCAGTAGTCCGATGGTGGTGCAGCCAGCCTGACGGGCCACTTCCAGTGCCTTAAGTACGTTGGGGGAGTTGCCGCTGGTGGAGATGCCGATGACTGCATCACCGGGCGCAGCCAGTGCTTCTACCTGACGGGAAAAGATCCGTTCAAAGCCGTAGTCATTGCCGATTGCGGTAATAATGGAGGTGTCGGTGGAAAGGGAGATGGCAGGCAGTCCGGGGCGCTCCATCCTGAAGCGGCTGACAATCTCTCCGGCAAAGTGCTGGGCATCGGCAGCCGAGCCGCCGTTACCCATGATCATTAGTTTATTGCCTATTTTAAGGGTCTCAATCAGACGTTCAGCCAGGTGTGCAATCGGTGTGGCCAGTTCTGTTTCAATCGTATGGAACAGTGCCTGATGGTCCTGCAATTGTTTGGTGACGAACTGCTGCATGGGAAACCTCCTTACGGCTTTGCAAGCTGCTGCAACAGGGTAGTGGGTAATGCGCTATCATAACCGGGAAACGGAATGCCGTCCAGACCGCAGACAGGCAGAAGCTGCGGATTTTTAAGCTTTAGCTTTTCCATGTTACGTGCCAGGTTTTTAAGGGGGGTGAGCAGCGGCAGTTTGTGGAGGGTTATGCCACTGTGCAGGCAGGCTGCGCCGTTTTGGAGCGCCTGCGTATACTGGCGACGATGCAGAAAAAGATCCAGATGGTGACCATGGCGTGCTGCAGCATGCAGTAGTTCCAGTGTCTCCTGCAGTTTGTGGTCATCGGTCTCCTTGGGGAGATACAGCGCAATCTGCTGCTGGGTTCCCCAGCGCTGCCTGAAGGTGCTGATGGCAGCCTCATCCATCCTGCGGCGGCGTTCGCGGGAACCAAAGATGGTGATCGGCTCTCCCAGTGCGGCAACCTTGGGGAGTAGGTAGGTGCGGAAGCCATGGGCATCAGCTCGATGGCGATAATCCTGCAGGCACCAGGTGCCCCCATCCATCTCCTCATCAAAAAGCCCGATGGTGGTGCGCATTGTGTGGGAGAGGGCAAGGAGCGCAAAGCTGATTTCACAGGTTTCAAGACAGCTGCAGCCGCTTTTAAGGAACCAGGCCGGAAGTGGATGTTCTGAAGGGCAATGGGGTGTAATAATGCCAGTCTGCTCTTTTGCTGTTGTCTCCAGAATCTGTTGGTAACATTCAGCGGTAAGTGTTCCGGTTGGGCGCACGATTACAGCCCAGTCTGCATCAGAGCGGTTTAGGGCACGGTTGACCGCAGGAACAAAACCGATATTGCGTTCCATGGTCATGTAGATCGCGCGATCACCCAGATGGTCGGAAAATTCTTCCAGCATCAATTCGGTAGCGCGGTCACAGCCATTGTTAATGATGATCAGGCGTGCCGTTGCGGCACAGTCCAGAATTGAGACAAGGCAGGCCCGGGCTTCAGTCGGGTGGTTCCAGACCGGAACTATGATGTCAAACGTGGGAGCGGTCATAGGGGGCTAACAGAAAGGGTGGGCATCGCCCACCCTTTTGAGTAGATGTTGAAAAACGTACTGACGCGACAACGGGCGACTTTAGGACGTAACAGCGACGCGCTTGAGCAGGTGCAGCTCATCCAGTACCTTGCCTGATCCCAGAACAACGCAATCCAGAGGGTTTTCTGCAATCAGTACCGGTACCTTGGTGATCTCGCGCAGCAACACGTCTAGGTTACGCAGTCCTGCGCCGCCGCCAGCCAGGAAGATTCCCTTGTCAACGATATCGGCAGCAAGTTCAGGCGGGGTGCGCTCAAGGCACTGACGGACGGTGTCCACAATGGCGTTAACCGCTTCCTTGAGGGCATCACGAATCTCATCGGAGTTGATTTCAATGGTTTTGGGGATACCGGAGACCAGGTCACGTCCCTTAACTTCCATGGTCAGCACTTCAGGGCCGGGGTAGGCTTCGCCGATCTCGATCTTGATCGCTTCTGCCATCCGCTCACCGATCTGCAGGTTGTACTTGCGCTTTATGTACTGGACAATCGCCTCGTCCATCTTGTCGCCACCCATGCGGGTTGACTGGGAGTAGACGATGCCGGCCAGGGAGATCACGGCCACTTCAGTAGTACCGCCACCGATATCAACGATCATGTTGCCGCTGGCCTCAGTGATCGGTAGACCTGCACCAATGGCAGCTGCCATCGGCTCTTCAATCAGGTAGACCTCACGGGCACCGGCAGACTCGGCTGATTCCTTTACTGCCCGCTTTTCCACCTGGGTAATGCCGGAGGGAACGCAGATCACGATCCGGGGGCGGACCAGGGTCTTGCGGTTGTGGACCTTGTGGATGAAGTAACGCAGCATCTCTTCGGTGATGTCAAAGTCGGCAATAACGCCGTCCTTCATCGGGCGGATAGCGGTGATGGAGCCTGGTGTACGGCCCAGCATCTGCTTGGCCTCCATCCCGACCTTCAGAACCTTCTGTTGGCCGGTGGGCATCTTCTGTACGGCAACCACCGAAGGCTCACGGACCACGATCCCCTTGCCCTTCAGGTACACCAGAGTGTTAGCGGTGCCCAGGTCAATGGCCAGATCGTTGGAAAACATCCCGAACAGGGAGTCAAATATTTTAAACATAGTAAGATTCCTTTCACTATAAATAGGACCTGAAAAACTATCAGAACAAGCAGTTGAATGCAAGGGAGAAAACAGGGAATCTTCTGTTCAGATAGTCGCTATCCCCTTGACTTGGCGTTGAGATGTCGGTAGTTTAGACAAATTTAGCAGCTTACTGTGGAGAACGTGATATGGACTACAAAGCAACTCTGAACCTGCCCCAAACCGACTTTCCGATGAAGGCCAACCTGTACCAGCGTGAGCCGGAGCTGCTTAAACGCTGGCAGGAGCAGGATCTGTACGGAATGATTGAGGAGGCCGGCAAGGACAAGCCGGTTTATATGCTGCATGATGGCCCTCCCTATGCCAACGGCCATACCCATATCGGCCATGCCCTGAACAAGACCCTGAAGGATATTGTGTTGAAGGTCAAGCGGATGGAAGGGTTCCATGCCCCCTATGTGCCGGGCTGGGATTGTCATGGTCTGCCGATTGAGCTGCAGGTGGAGAAAAACCTGGGGTCCAAGAAGCACCAGATGACCAAGGCTGAGATGCGCAAGGAATGCCGTGTCTATGCCAAAAAGTTTATCGATATCCAGAAAGAAGAGTTCAAGCGTCTGGGCGTATTGGGGGATTGGGAAAACCCGTATATGACCATGACCAATGAGTATGAAGGGCTGACCGCTGCCGAGCTGGCCAAGTTTGCCCACAACGGCGGGCTGTATCGCGGCAAGAAGCCGGTACATTGGTGCTCTTCCTGCGTGACCGCCCTGGCAGAGGCCGAAGTAGAGTATGCTGATCACACCTCGCCATCCATCTTTGTCAAGTTTGCCCTGCAGGATGATGTCTCTGCTGCTATCCCGGCCCTGGCTGGCAAGCCGGTTTTTGTGGTGATCTGGACCACCACCCCCTGGACGATCCCCGCCAACCTGGCCATAGCCATGCATCCTGAATACGATTACTGCGCGGTTGAGGTCGATGGCCAACTGCTGATCGTGGCTGAAGGACTGAAGGATCAGTTCCTGGCAGCCAACAGCCTGTCCGGTGAGACCGTTGCCACCTTTAAGGCCGGCCTGCTGGAGCGCAAGAATTGTAAACACCCTTTTTATGACCGTGATTCCATCATTCTGCTGGGGGAGCATGTCACGTTAGAGGCAGGTACCGGTTGCGTTCATACCGCCCCTGGCCATGGCCAGGATGACTACGTGCTTGGCCTGAAGGAAGGGCTTGATATCTACAATCCGGTGGATAACCACGGTAAGTATATCGGTAACCTTGAGCTGTTTGGCGGAGAAAAGGTTTTTGAGGCCAACCCCAAGGTGATTGAGAAGCTGCAGGAAGTGGGAGCGTTGGTGGGTGTCAGCTCTATTTCCCACTCCTATCCCCATTGCTGGAGGTGTAAAAAGCCGATCATCTTCCGGGCCACCGAGCAGTGGTTTATCTCTATGGATGCCAACCAACTTCGCCAAAAGTCGTTGGAAGCGATTGACAAGGTGCAGTGGATTCCCAAGTGGGGTCGCGACCGGATCTACGGCATGGTGGAGAACCGGCCTGACTGGTGTATCTCCCGCCAACGCTCCTGGGGTGTGCCGATCACTGCCTTTTCTTGTACTGACTGCGGCGAGTTTCTGGCTGACGGTCCCACCATGGATCATGTGGCTGAGCTGTTCAAGCAGCACAGCTCTGATGTCTGGTTTGAGTGGGAGGCTAGCCAGCTGCTGCCTGCCGGAACCACCTGTCCCAAGTGCGGCGGGGCCGCCTTTGAAAAAGAGAATGACATCCTGGATGTCTGGTTTGATTCCGGCGTTTCCCATGCTGCAGTGCTGGAGCCCAATCCCAAGCTTTCGTCACCTGCTGACCTCTATCTGGAAGGAAGTGACCAGCATCGCGGCTGGTTCCACTCCTCCCTGCTGGAGTCTGTTGGTACCCGTGGCGTTGCCCCCTACAAGTCTGTGCTGACCCACGGTTTTGTGCTTGATGGTCAGGGGCGCAAGATGAGTAAATCCATGGGTAACGTGGTGGCGCCTGAGGATGTGATCAAGAAGTTCGGGGCCGATGTCTTGCGGCTCTGGTGTTCAGCCCAGGACTACCGTGATGATAACCGGATCTCGGAAGAAATTCTGAACCGGGTGGCAGAGGCCTACCGCCGGATTCGTAACACCTGCCGCTTTATGCTGGGCAACCTGAATGATTTTGATCCGGCCGCTGACAGTGTACCGTTTGCCGAGATGATGCCGATCGATCGTCTGGCCCTGCATCACCTTGAACTGCTTAAGGAACGGGTGCTGGCTTCCTACGCAGATTTTGAATTCCACAGCATCTATCAGGCAGTCAATGGCTTCTGTACCGTAGAACTGAGCGCCCTGTACCTGGATATCCTTAAGGACCGCCTCTACACCAGCCGTAAGGATGCCCATGAGCGTCGCAGTAGCCAGACCGCCATGTATCTGATCACCGATACCCTGACCCGTCTGCTGGCACCGCTGATCTCCTTTACCGCTGATGAGATCTGGCAGTTCCTGCCGGGTGAACGTGAGGCCAGCGTACATCTGTCCGCTTTTCCCAAATCGGCACCGGAGCACAAGGATGAAGAGCTGGCTGAAACCTGGGCCCGGCTGTTTGAAGTGCGGGCCGATGTACTCAAGGCACTGGAGCTGAAGCGGGTGGAAAAGACCATCGGTCATCCCCTGGATGCAGCAGTCAGTCTGTCAGCCCCACCGGAAACCATCGCCTTTATGAACGATTATCTGGATAAACTGCGGGCGATCTGCATTGTCTCTTGTTTGGACCTTGTTGAAGAGTTGTCTGGCGATGCCTATGAAGGTACGGTTGTTGAGGGTTTGAAGGTGCTGGTGGAAAAGGCGCCGGGTGAGAAGTGTGAGCGTTGCTGGTGCTACAGTGAAGAGCTGGGCGGCAATGCAGAACACCCCACCATCTGCCCGAAATGTATTGCAGCGGTGATATAGCATGAACCGTTGGGGGATCTTTTCCATTATTGCGATTGTCGGCCTTGTGGTTGATCAGGCCACCAAGCTGTATGTGGACCGGGTTATGGCCCTGCATCAGTCCATCCCGGTGATTAACGGTCTGTTCAGTTTTACCTATCTGCGTAACCGGGGGGCTGCCTTTAGTTTTCTCTCTGATGCCTCCTGGCGTTTGCCGTTTTTTATCGGGGTGACGCTGGTGGCTGCTGTTGTTATTGTGGTTGCGCTGAAGAAGATGCGTGACGATCAAAAACTGGCCCAGGCCAGTCTGGCCATGATCTTTTCCGGTGCCATCGGCAATCTGATTGATCGGGTACGAATGGGTGAGGTGATCGATTTTCTGGATGTCTACTGGAAGACCCACCACTGGCCAGCCTTTAACGTGGCAGATTCCCTGATCTGTGTCGGGGTGGCTCTGATCGCTCTGGATATGTTTAAGGAAGAACGGCGGCAGCAGCTTGTTGCTGATAACTAGTCGGATGGTTTAGCTGTTTTAAAAGCCTGATTGGAAACTGGCATGATTATGTGCTAGTATAAACACAGCTTGAATCAGAACAGGAGGAAGCCCATGCCGTTGTTTGTAGAAGCAATTATGGTTGTGGTAATCATGCTGGCATGCTTCTTCGGGGTTTTTATGCTCCTGTTTCTGTTTGCCTTGGCCCTTTTCCCGGTGGAAAAATCACTTTCCAAAATTGTCTGGGATATGACCGCGCCAAAGCGGAAGCCGATACCTCAGCCCCAGGGTGGTTTCAAGGGGTTCAGCGAAAAACATCGTTCATAACAGGTGCTGCAACCTGGATGATAGCATTGGCAAGGGGCACCTGATTTCAGGTGCCCCTTGCTTGTTCAGCTCAGTCCAGATCACCGGTGATCCGTTGCAACTCATACAGTTTGACATTGACGCCGCTGACACAGGCGATGATCTCTTTGAGGACGGTTTCATCCACGCCACACTCCTCGTCTATCCCCTGAAAGAAGGGATACCCTTTGGGAAGCGGGGTTAATGCTCCGTCTCGCAGTAGCATGACATCCACCAGATCATTGACCCGGCCGGTTGCCTCCCAGGGGTCGCGGTAGTTGAACTGACGGGCAACAACATGCATTCCCATGCCGTTGGGAAAGATCGCCTTGGCTTCAAAGGAAAACTCCCGGGGGGCGCTGTAGTGTTCAGAACGGCCTGAACGGGCCATGACCTGGGCCCCGGCAGCCTCCAGTAGCTCACGGACAGAATCATCAGTCATCGGTTGTAAAGGTGTCTCCATATGTCATCCCCTCAAACAAAACAGTTGCAAGCAGCCTACCTGAAAGCAGTACCTGACTGCAAGCATGAGATGCAGCTCTGGCCGGTTGGCAAAGATACACCTGCAGAATTGGAACTTAAGCGATGCGTCCAAGATCATGGGCTGGCTGGTGATGCTGTGAAGTTCCTGCAGGCGCTTGTGTATGGTTATTTTACTGAATTTCGCCGTGATCTGCCCTGGCGTGATGGCACTGATCCCTATCGGGTACTGGTTTCAGAGGTGATGCTGCAGCAGACCCAGGTTGATCGGGTGATTCCCAAATTTGCTGTCTTTATGCAATGGTTTCCTGATCCGCAAACCCTTGCTGAAGCCCCGATTTCTGAGCTGCTGGCAGCCTGGCAGGGGCTGGGATACAACCGTCGCGCCCTGAACCTGCAGCGGGCAGCCCGGATGATTGTGGATGAGTGGAACGGCAGTATCACGGATGATCCTGTCCTGTTGCAGCAGTTGCCCGGTATAGGCCCCTATACTGCCGGAGCTGTCGCCTGCTTTGCCTTTAACCGGCCGCAGATCTTTCTTGAAACCAATATCCGGGCCGTACTGCTGCATTTCTTCTTTGCCGATCAGGAAGGGATCACCGATAAACAGCTGCTACCGGTTGCAACTGCGGTACTGGACCAGGCCAACCCTCGTGACTGGTACAATGCCCTGATGGATTACGGCAGTGATCTGAAACGTCGCTTTCCCAATCCATCGCGGCGCAGTCGGCATCATACCGTTCAAAGCAGGTTTGAAGGTTCAGACCGTCAGATCCGGGGGGCGGTGTTGCGGTTGTTGCTTGGCTCTAGCGGGATGACTGTCCGTGCCATGCAAAAAGAGCTGGATGTTGAGACAGAACGGCTTGCGCGGATTCTGGAGGGAATGGTGAAGGATGGGTTTGTTCAGAAAACGGGGGGTAAGTTCATCATACCGTCAACCTGAGTTCCACTCCCCAGGGGGCCGGTTTTTCTCCCTCCTGCGTCAGTACCCACAGGGTAGGAAAGGTCATCTGCTCCGGCACCGGACCGATGCCGTCGGTCAGGTATATGATGGCAGCAGGTAGGGGATGCATGGTCCGGGCATATTCAAAGACCGGACGCAGGTCAGTAAAACCGCCGCCATCATACCGTTGGGCAACAAATGAGGCGCTGCTGAAGGTCTCAATCTGCTGAATCCGGCTATTGGCGTACAGGACCGTGATGCTGCAGTCCCGACCACGGGCCAGATTGACCAGTTCTGCTGCAAAGGCCTCCCGTAGCGCCACGATGTTAGTGGAGTCGCTGACATCAATTCCCACCAGCAGGTTTAGCTTGCGCCGTTTGCGTACCCCCGGTGTCTGGTGGGAGAAACGGCGGTGTTCCCGCATCCAGGTGCTGCTATGGCCGGTTCTGCCGGCGGTTGCAATGAACTGGCGCAGAATCTGGCGCCAGGGGATCGGCGCCGGGTGCAGCAGCCCATCCACCACCGCCCGGATATCTGCCGGGGTTTCACCATCACTGCCCCGCAGGGCATCCTGCACCATACTGCGCAGCATCTCTTCTGCCAGGGTCAGTGGTGTGCCATCGCTATCCTGCCAGGCCTCATGATCGTCAATGGTCTCTGCATCGTGCAGTTGCTGCCCAGCCCCAGCGCCATCAATGCCGCTGCTGGCCTGTTCTGCCCTGCCTGCACCGCTGCCTTCCATGTTGCCCATATCAAAGGGGGGGACGATCAGGTCGTAGTATTCCTCAGCAGACAGCCCTGTTTCCATCCTGAAGTTTTGTGGATACAGCGCCTCGCCTGGCAGGCCGTCAATACCCGGGTTGATGGCCAGATCGCAGGCCACATCCCAGTCATGGGGATTCCGTTCCCGTCGGCGTAGCGGATGCAGGTGGAGCAGGTGCTTGATCAGGTGCTCCAGCAACGCTTCCTGTTCCGGTGGGGTAAAGCTGCTGAAGGATGTGTCGTTAACCGACAGGATCGGTATGCCGTCCCGGATGGTGATGGCAACGGAGCGGTCACGGCCTTGCAGAGGGACGCGCCGCAGTTGCAGCAGCAGGTGTCCGTAGAACGGTTTCTGTTTCAGGAGGCGGATGATGCTGTTCTCAAGGCTACGCATGGAGGACAGGGTAGCGAAAGGTGACGGTCCTGTCAAAGAGTTCAAATTACCTTTTCTGGTGGGTAACGGTATGCTATACAAAATAATCTAAATTTCATACCTACCGCAGTGTCGGTGGCAGGAGGCGAAAGATGTCAGAAGAAACGAACCCCAAAGTGTTGTTTGAAACCAGTAAGGGAAACATTACCCTTGAACTGAATAAGGAAAAGGCACCAATCACCGTTAAGAACTTTCTTGGCTATGTGAAGGACGGTTACTATGACGGCCTGATCTTTCACCGTGTGATCAAGGATTTCATGATTCAGGGTGGCGGTATGGATGTGGATATGCAGCCCAAGAAGACCAAGTTTGCCATTAAGAACGAAGCTCAGAACGGGCTTAAAAACGTTCGCGGCAGCGTGGCCATGGCCCGTACGGCACTGGTTGATTCGGCCACCTCACAGTTCTTTATCAACACCGTTGATAATGCCTTTCTGGATAACAAAGGCAAGCGCCAGGATGATTTCGGCTACTGCGTCTTTGGTCAGGTGATTGAAGGGATGGACGTGGTGGATGAGATGCGTCAGGTCAAGACCGGCAATAAAAACGGTCATGGCGATGTGCCCTTGGAGCCGATTACCATAATCTCTGCCAAACTGGTGGAGTAGAGGTTTTATACCAGCTGAACGCAAGAAGGGCCGGTGAGAAATCACCGGCCCTTCTTGCATGATCTGCAGTGACTGGTCAGAATATCACCAGAAAAAGCTGCTGTTGTACTTTGTTTTAACCGCCAGTCCGGGCATGATCAGGTTGGAGTATTCCTCTGGTATGATGATAATACTCCGGTCATCCTGCAGGTCAGTGTCGGCAATGGTAACATCGGCAATCTTCTGCGTGGTCAACCGTTCGGTCTTGCGTACCCGGTCAACCTCCTTGATATAGCGGAGCAGTTCAACGTCATCGCCCCCCTTAACCCCGTCCCGTCTGCCGATATTGACATACGCAATGCGGGTTCCATCGGGGCCGGTCATGGTCTTGTACAGATAGCCATAGCGTGGAAACGCCTCAATAAAAGGTCGCTTTGCTTTGCTTGTCGCGTTGGCTACCGCTTGGTTAATAACTGTTGTTGCGTTACGAACCCGGCATTCATGTCGTACTTCTGCTGTTGTGTTGTTGCTGACACTGCCCCTGAACGGTTCAAATGCCTGGGCAATGCTGCCGGTTGATGCGTTTATGACCCGAATGTTGACGGTGGCACTTCCCTTGATTGTGCAGGATGGTTTGGTGGTTGTGCATTTCCCCTTGTTGTCGCAGGTTGTCTGGCTTGGTGTAAATTCAGCCCGCGCCACCGGGTTGGTTATGGAGCCAAGCACAACATAATCAATCCCCTGCACCATACTGGTTATTTCTGAAAAATCAGCAGCCATGTCCAGTGACCAGACGAATTTTTTCTCATCAAAAAGCTTCTGGGCCTGACTGCGTTCAACAACCTCCATGCCGCAGCCTTTTGATGCAATCTGAGTCAGTCCCTCCTGGGCGCCGGGGCTTAGGCGACCGCTGTACTCAAACGGCTCCCCAAGCGGCAAAATGGCAACTTTGGGCTGTTTTTTCTCAATAACATGCTGAGGCGGAAGGATCTCTGCCACAGCTTGATCCATGGCGGCCTCCCGGTACTTTGCCACCTCAACCGTGTGTGAACAGCCAGCCAGGAGGGTGGCCAGACACAGCAGACAAATGATGGTTTTTATCATGCCAGGGATCCTTTTCTTTGCTTGTTGCGTGAACGGTAAAAATCAGTGGTTGCCGGTAACGTGTGCCAGTTTTAGCTTTCTGGGGGTCAGGCCCTTCAGAGTTTTGTACAGACCTGTCGGGTTTGGCTCAAAGGGGAGGACAGCTACCCCCAGTTCGCGACTGAGGTCTGCCGGTGTCAGGTTGTCAAGAAAACAGCCTTCCCCCTCTTTCAGCATGACCTCGGGAATCAGCAGTGTCTGCCCTAACGGTTTACCCTGTAGTTCAGTAATAATGTCTCTGCCACTAATCAACCCGGTCACGGTGACACTGGTGCCAAACAGCTGATTAGGGATGGCTGCTGCTGTTAAGGAACAGCTGGTCTTTTCACTCAGGTCTGCCAAAAAACTGCTGACAAAACCGATTGATGACTGACCGGTAACCACGGTTGCCGTACGTGGCGGCAGCGGTTTGGCCCGTTTCAGTACCGCTGCAGCATCCTTTAAAAACCAGGCCACCATGCCAACCCCGTTTTCCCACTGGGGCAGGTCACCGTATTCTTTAAGTGCAGGAAAGGGATAATCAGCCTTGAGGAAGAACTCATCCGCCAGTTGTAGAAAGGCATCACCCAGCTGTTTGTTAACGGCCCGCATGCGGGGCAGCCAACTGTCCAGAAATGCTGCAGCGTAGCCACGATCAACCGGGGTAAGTTCAGGCAGACGTTGACGATGCTCGGTCAGGCCAACCGGCACCACGGCCAGGGAGCGAACCGCCGGATAGAGGTTTGCCAGCTCAGTTACGGTCTGCTCCAGAATGGCGCCATCATTCACGCCGGGGCAGAGTACCACCTGGGTGTGCAGCTCTATCCTAGCTTTAGCCAGCTCTTTCAGCTGTTCCAGAATCGGCGGAATATGTGTCCTGCCCAGCAGCTTTTCCCGCACAGCCGGATCAACAGCATGGACCGAGATATAGAGTGGCGAGAGGCGTTGCTTGATGATCCGGCGCAGCTCTGTTGGCTTCAGGTTACTGAGTGTAACGTAGGTGCCCTGCAAAAAGGAGAGGCGATAGTCCTCATCCTTGACATACAGGGGCTTCCGCAGCCCTTTGGGCAGCTGATGCACAAAACAGAAGATGCAGTTGTTACCGCAGCGTTTCGGTTCCGGCGGGGCAAAGGTCAGTCCGGGCGGTTCACCCGGTTCAGGCTCAAGCAGCACCGTCTGAAGCTGGCCATCAGCATTGGCCAGGGTAAGCTCGGCCTCTTCATCACTGGCCAGCCAGCTGTAATCGATCAGATCCCGCAGACGGGTGCCGTCAATCTCCAGCAGTTGCTGGCCCGGTTGTAGTCCGGCACGATCTGCCGGAGAACCGGGCTCCACTGTTTCTATCAAAAGTCCGTGCATTGAATGGTTTCTGGTTGGTATGGGGATGGCGGGCAAAGCCCGCCATCTGTAGGGTTTAAGGGTGATGGTGCAGGCGGAAGGTGCCGTCAACCGAGGTAATGGTGGCTATGGCATGTTTGTAGATCAGGATATCACCACCGGCATCCAGTAGCAGTGAAAAGTTGTCAAACGACTTGATGTGGCCTTCAAGCGACTCACCGGACATCATCCGGACAGCCACTTTGACCCGTTCTTTACGGGATTGATTCAGATACTGGTCCTGGATGTTAAAGGGGGCTTTGGACATAATCTTCTTTCTCCTTTAGGCGAAGAACGTGGCTGCAGCAGAATGGATAGTAGCAGAGTTTTCCGGATATGCAACCCACAGCATCTCCGGTTCACTCCTGAACCAGGTTAATTGACGTTTGGCAAAGTGGCGGGTGTTACGTTTGATCAGCCGTGCCATCTCAATTTGATCAAACTCACTCTGCAGGTACGAAACCACTTCTTTGTAGCCGATGGCCTGCAACGGCTTGCAGTCTGCCGGTACACCGGATTGCAGCAATCCCTCTACCTCAGCCACCAGACCGGCGGCAAGCATGGCATCAACCCGGTCATCAATTCGCTGGTACAGCTCCGGGCGAGGCAGATCAAGGCAGAACTGCAGGCTGTCGTAGGGGCTATCGGAAAAACCGTGCTCTGCCTGAAACTGTGACAGCGGAATGCCGGCGGTCTGAAAGACCTCAAGGGCACGGATAATCCGGTTGCGGTTGTTGGGGTGCAATCGCTGCGCAGTATCCGGGTCCACTTTGGCCAGCTCTGCCAGCAGTGCTTCTCCCCCTTCAAGCTCCAGCCGTTTCTGCAGTGCCTCGCGCAGGGCAGGGTCTTCGCCCGGTGCCTTGTTCAATCCCCGCAGCAGGCTGCGTAGGTACAGGCCAGTGCCACCGGCCAGTATCGGGCGCTTGCCCCGCCCGGTGATCTCCTGAATCGCAGCTGCAGCAGCTGTCCTGAAATCAGATGCGGTAAACGGATCAGTCGGTTCACAGATATCCAGCAGATGATGGGGGACCCGCTGCTGTTGCTCCGGGGTTGGCTTGGCACTGCCGATGGCAAGGCCGCGATAGACGGTCAGGGAATCAACGCAGATGATTTCACCGTTCAGCTGCTCTGCCAGGTCAAGGGCCAGGGCAGATTTACCGGAGGCGGTCGGTCCCGCAATGACAAGCAGACGCGGTTTCATGTCCGGTTGAAAAACTTTTCCAGCTCCCGCAGGGGGATCTCATGGGAAACCGGCCGTCCATGGGGGCAGTGGGCTGAGAAGTCGGTGGCATCCATTGCCTTCAGTAGCTCTTCCATCTGACGGCGGTCCAGGGGGTGCGTGCCTCGAACGACACTATGGCAGGCAACCCTGGCCAGCAGTTCATCCCGCAGCAGGTCAAAGCTTGAACTGCTGCCCTGTTCGGCCAGCTCGGCCAGCAGATCGCGCAGCAGGCCGCAATGGTCCTGCTCTGACACAATTCGAGGCACCGCATTAATCCGCCAGGTCTGTCCACCAAACTCTTCCAGCTCAAACCCCAGCGGTTCCAGAATGTTCAGGTAGCGACGAACCGTGTCTGCTTCGCTAAAGGAAAGCTCCAGGGTATCCGGTAGTAGTAGACGCTGGGATTCAATGCCGTTGGTGCAAAATCCGGCTTTAAGCTGCTCAAAGCGGACCCGTTCGTAGGCAGCATGCTGGTCAATAATAACCAAGCGGTCATCTGCCTGACAGAGGATGTAGGCTGCACGGAACTGGCCAATGATACTCAGGCTTGAAAAGTAGCCACAGGCTTCTAACGGTGTCACCTGTCGCTCAGGTGGTGGCTGGTACGCTGGGGCAGGTTCATAGACCCGTGGTGCCACTGTAGGTGGTGCTGCCATGAAACGGTCCAGGGCCTGTTGAATACCGGCGCGGTGGGGTTGTAGGGGCGTATGGCCATACGCCCCTACAGAAGGCGACGGTACTTCATGGCGTTGTAGCCAGGGAGATTCACGCAGGACCCCTTCCAGCACCCCCTGAATGGTGTCGTGGACCTGGCTTTGACGCCGGAAACGGACCTCATGCTTGGTGGGGTGGACGTTGACATCAACCTCATCCGGGGCCAGTTCGATAAACAGTGCCAGCAGGGGGTAACGCCCTTTCTCAAGGATCGGGCGAAAGGCCTGCATGATGGCGTGTTGAATGACCTTGTCCCTGACAAATCTGCCATTGATGTAGGTAAACATGGCTGCGGTGGTTGAACGGGCTGCCGAGGGCGCTGCCAGAAAGCCGCTGATGCGTGCGGCTGCGGTCTCTCCTGCCACCGCAAACAGGGCGGCATCTTTGGCCACCAGTTTTTGCAGGCGTTGCTGCAGAGTTGCCGGGCTGACCCGTAGTGTCTCACGCCCGTCATTGAGATAGCTGAAAGAAACATCAGGACGGGAGATCGCCATACGGATCATCAGGTCGCCCACATGGGCTGCCTCGGTCTCGGCACTGCGCAGGAACTTCAGTCGGGCAGGGGTGTTGAAAAAGAGCTGTTCCACGGTCAGCTCGGTCCCCACTGCCATGCCGCAGGCAGTGACAGAGCGGACAATCCCCCCTTCAAGGGCGATCTCTGTTCCCTCAATGCTGTCGCTGGTGCGGCTTTTAAGGCGTAAACGGGATACCGAGGCGATGGAAGGCAGTGCCTCACCCCGGAAGCCCAGGGTGGCAATCGCCTCAAGGTCATGGTCAGAGGTGATCTTGCTGGTGGCGTGACGTTCCAGGGCCAGCAGGGCGTCTTCCCGGGACATGCCGTGGCCGTTGTCGATAACCCGGATCATGCGGCGTCCACCGGCGTTGATCTCCAGCCGGATATCGGTTGCACCGGCATCCAGAGCGTTCTCCAGCAGCTCTTTCACCACTGAGGCAGGTCGCTCAACCACCTCACCGGCGGCTATTTTGTTGGCAAGGGATTCTGAAAGGATGCGTACGCGCGGTGCCACAGGAATGCCACTCCATCACAACAGCGAAAAAGAGCGGGGAATCCCCCGCTCAAAAAAAAGAAACGATGATATCGGTAGGTGCTACTTATTTTTTGTCTGAATCGCCCAGGTCCCCAAAGAGGCTGTTGAAGTCGTCATCTTCAGCCTTTTTTCCACCGTCAGCTGCAGGGTTGCCTGCTTCGCCGGGGGTCGGGGTGTCGTCCCAGGAGAAGCTGTTCATCTCAAAACCCTGCGCAGGAGCCTGCGGTGGCGCGGCTGCGGGCTGGGGTGAATTGGTCATCAGGGAAGCAAAAGGATCCGGTGCGCTTGCTGCCGGTGCAGCAAAGGAAGGGGCAGCCGGAGCATCGTCAAAGGAGAACGGTGATGGTGCTGCAGCCTGGGCTGCTGCTGGTTGCTGCTCCGTGGGCAGATCAAAACTGAACATGTCGTTGCTGGTATCAGGAGAGGCGTCCTGATTGGCGGAGGTTTCGATCCCCAGCCCGGCAGCCATTTCCGCCCGCAGGGAGGGGGGGAGAATCAGGGTGGTTATGCCGTGACTCTGTTTGAACTCCGTCAGGTCTGCTGAACATTTGCGGCAGGAATCATAGCTTTCAAAGCTGGTGTAACCGCATTTAGGACATCTCATCTGGTGTACCCTCCTTGGAGCAGCTCTAAATATCTCCCCACTTATACTGCACAATTGCGGTCATGGCAAGGGCAGCTGTTTCGGTTCTCAGTATCCGCTCCCCCAGGGTAACCGGCGTAAAGCCCCAGAACGAAAACGCTTCCGCTTCGCCCGGCTCAAAGCCCCCTTCCGGTCCGATGGCGATGGCGATCCGTGCCGGACGGGGCATCCCCTCCAGCAGTTCCCGTAGTGGGGTTGGCGCACCACGCTCCCAGAGCAGCAGCTTCAGTCCTGCATTGGCTGCCCCGGCAGCGGCCGCGGCAGCAGAGGGATGCCAGGCGACCGTTGGCTGATCAAACCGTTCTGATTGCCGGGCTGCCTCAGACACAATCCGGTTCCAGCGTTCCTGCCGTGCCTGCAGTTTGTCTCCTGCCAGCTTGGGGACGGAGCGATCTGCCCTGAAGATGGAAAACTCGCTCACCCCCAGCTCGGTCCCCTTCTGCAGTACCAGTTCTATCTTCTCTCCCTTGGGCAGCCCCTGGATAACGGTGATGGCAGGGGCATCCGGGAATTGTGATGCCTCAAGGGTCTCGGTCAGGCGTACCGCCGTCCATTCCTGGGTCACCTGGTCGATCACCCCAAGATGGCGTCTGCCCTGCTCATCGATCAGCATCACTTCGTCACCGGACCTGAGCCGCAGCACCCGCGCCATGTGGTGATGTTGGGGGCCGTCATAGGAGGCATAGCCGTCACGGATGCTGCGGGAGCTGACAATAAAACGGCGTCGCCCGCTCATGGCAGCCTCCGGTAATGCAGACAGCGCCATTCTCCTGCTGCCAGTGAAGCCTCGAAGCTGAGCGGGAACGGATCAAAGCCGTTGCGAACCAGCTCTTCCCGTTCTGCCAGAATACCGGAGAGGATCAGGCTGCCACCGGCAGCCATCCGGCTGACAATGCCGGGGGCCATCCGAACCAGCTCCTCTGCCAGGATATTGGCCAGGATGATCCGGTAGCCGTCTCCCAGTTGTTCAAGGGGGGTAGTACTGCAGCTGACCTGCTCTGCCACCTTGTTCAGGGTGCAGTTTTCTTCAGCCACGATGACCGCCTGGGGATCAATATCAACGGCATCAATCTGCAGCGCCCCCAGTTTGGCTGCAGCAATGGCCAGGATGCCGGAACCGGTTCCCAGGTCAAGAATCTTCATGGTGGTGATAGTGGGGGGAGCAGGTACCAGCAGGCCTTCAAGGCATTCCAGGCAGAGCCGGGTGGTTTCGTGGCCGCCGGTGCCGAAGGCCATGCCGGGGTCAAGTACGATAACGGCCCGTCCTTCGTCCTGACGGCCTGTTTCCCAAGAAGGGGTAATCAGCAGACGCTGGCCGATGGCAAGCGGTTTGAAGTGCGCCTTCCAGGAGGTGGCCCAGTCCTCTTCGCCCAGCAGGGATACCCGGGGGGGCGCTGCCGGCGTATAACCGGGCAACGTGGCAAGAAAGCCGGTGATCTGTGCCAGCTGCTGTTCAATCTGGCAGGGCAGGGTAAAGTAGCAGGTGATGCTGGCAATGGCCAGTTCAGGAATGTCATCCGGTGAAAAGCTGTCAACATCCCGGTTTTCCGTGCAGACACCGCAGCCGGACAGCTCAGAAAGAAAATCAGCCACGGTTTCAGAAAGGGGGGCTGGAACGTCGCAGGTGACTTGGTACCATGTTGCAGCCATGTAGGAGTATCCTTAGAGGCGGTTGATAGGCGGAACAGCCCGCCAAAGTGGCCAGAACGTAGCAGAACAGAGGGATGCAGGCAACAAAAAACCTTGACAAATCAGTGGTGGCTCACTAGCTTTCATTAGAAATTAGCCATTAAGTAATAATCGGTCTTAACAGGGGGCCAGGCCATGAAAAAAATCTATGTGCTGTCCGACTCCACCGGTGAAACAGCTGAGCGGGTTGTCCGTGCCGCGCTGTCCCAGTTCGGTGGCAGTGATGTGCGGATTGTCCGCCTGGCAAAGGTCTGCAACCAGCAGGAGGTGCAGCAGGCGGTTGCTACGGTAACCGCTGATGAAGGCCTGCTGGTCTACACCCTGGTGGATTCTTCCCTGGCGATTGCGGTGCATACCATTGCCGAAGAGCATGGTCTGATGGCTTTTGACCTGCTATCGCCGCTGTTGCACAGCCTCTCCATTTTTTTGGGCACCGTGGCCCAGTCCACCCCCGGTCTCCTGCACCAGATCGATACCGATTATTTCCGCCGGATGGAGGCGGTCAACTTTACGGTCAAGCATGATGACGGCCAGGAGAACCGTGGTCTGGTCAAGGCTGATCTGGTGTTGGTGGGGGTTTCCCGTTCGTCCAAGACACCACTTTCCATGTATCTGGCCAACAAGGGCTACAAGGTGGCCAACGTGCCGCTGGTGAAGGGGATTGATCCGCCGGAGGAACTGGAGGCAATTGATCCGGCCAAGGTGGTTGGTCTGCTGATCAGCCCCAAACGGCTGGTGGAGATCCGTACCTCCCGCCTGGTAAACATGGGCCAGAGTATGAAAAACAGCTATGCCGATTATGAAAAGGTGGAAGATGAAATCGCCTTTTGCCGTCAGTACTATCGCAGACATCCGGGCTGGCTGATTATTGATGTTACCTGCAAGTCAGTCGAGGAATCTGCCTCAGAGATTCTGCGGCGTCTGGTGGGACAGTTTTCGGAATAAACAACCATTGATGTTTTCTGGGAAGGGGGAGCTATGCGGGTTCTGGTGGTTGAAGATGAAAAAAAGGTGGCAGCCTTCATTAAACGTGGGCTTGAGGAAGAAGGGTACCAGGTTGATGCGGTGCATGATGGGGACGAGGCGGTTCAGATGGCCCAGACAGAGTCCTATGATCTGTTGATCCTTGATGTGATGCTGCCCCACAAGGACGGGCTTAGTGTGGTGCGTGAGCTGCGCCAGTCCGGCATGCTGGCTCCTGTTTTGATGCTGACTGCCAGGGACACCACCGATGACATTGTGGCTGGTCTGGATGCCGGTTCTGATGACTATCTGACCAAGCCGTTTGCCTTTGCCGAACTGTCAGCCAGGGTACGGGCACTTGGGCGGCGGGTCGGTCGTGACCGTGGAGCAGAACTGGTGGTGGCGGATCTGCGGATAGATCCGATTAGCCGTAAGGTCTGGCGTGGTGATAAAGAGATTGAACTGACCATCAAGGAGTACGGTCTGCTGGAGTTTCTGGTGCGCAATACCGGTTCCGTGGTGACCCGTAACATGATCGCCGAAAAGGTCTGGGACCATTCTTTTGAATCCTTTACAAATATTATCGATGTATACGTCAATTATGTGCGAAAAAAGGTGGATAAGGGCTTTGACCGCAAACTGATTCATACGGTGCGTGGTCAGGGCTATACCCTCAAGGCAGAGTAGCTGTCTTGCACCAATGATGGAGGTTACAGAATGAAACTGAGACATGTGGTAATGCTTTGTATGCTGGCGGTTGCAAGCCTGTTTGTCCTGACCACGGGGCAGGCTGAGGCAAAGCCGGTCAGTCCTGATTTTGTTGAGCTGTCCAAGCGCCTGAAGCCCACGGTGGTCAATATCCGTACCACCAAGCATATCAAACCCAGAGCAGGTAGCCAGTTCAGGGGCAATGATCCATTTGCTGATCTGTTCGGGCAGTTCTTTGGCCAGCAGGCACCGCAGCAGCCCCGCAAGCAGCAGGGGATGGGAACCGGCTTTATCATCAGTGCTGACGGTTTTATCCTGACCAACAACCATGTGGTCAATGGCGCCGATGAGATCATGGTCAAGCTGTCCGATGGCCGCGAGATCAAGGCAGAACTGAAAGGGCTGGATGACAAACTTGATGTGGCCCTGCTCAAGATCAGTGACAAGGCAGCCCTGCCGTTTGCAGAACTGGGGAACAGTGATGCCCTGGAAGTAGGTGAGTGGGTCATGGCCATCGGCAACCCGTTTGGTCTGGCCCATACCGTGACTGCCGGTATCGTCAGTGCCAAAGGCCGGGTAATCGGCAGCGGTCCCTATGATGACTATATCCAGACCGATGCCTCCATCAACCCCGGTAACTCCGGCGGCCCGCTGTTCAGCAGTGAAGGCCGGGTGATCGGTATCAACACCGCCATTATTGCCAATGGTCAGGGGATCGGCTTTGCTATTCCGATCAACATGGCCAAGACTGTTGCTGACCAACTCAAGGCCACTGGCAAGGTGGTGCGGGGCTACCTGGGGGTCAATTTTGGCGCTCTGACACCGAAACTTGCCAAGTCGTTGGGGTTGCCTTCTGCCAAAGGAGCGATTGTCACCAATGTTATCAAGGGCTCTCCTGCTGAAAAAGGTGGTCTCAAGGTTGAAGATGTGATCGTGCAGTTTGACGGTAAGGCGGTTGATGCTGAAACCGATCTGCCCAAGATCATTGCCTCAACACCGGTGGGTAAGTCGGTTAAGGCAGTGGTTTACCGTAAGTCCAAGCGGCTTGAGCTGACTGTGGTGGTTGGCCAGCAGGCCGGGCTTGGTCCGATTGGGGAGCCAGCCACTGCCAGCATCGGTATCAGTGCCCGTGAACTTACCCCTGAACTGGCCCGTCAACTTGGTTTGAAGGATGCCAAGGGGGTGGTGGTGTCTGAAGTAAAACCTGGCTCTTCTGCTGAAGATGCCGGTATGGTGCGGGGTGACCTGATTATTGAGTTTAATGGTCAGCCGGTTGAAAGCCTGGAAGGGTTTGCCGCACTGGCAACAAAGGTTGCCAAGGGTGAGGTGGTGCGTCTGTTGTTGCGCCGTCCTGATGGCAGCTTTGGGTATGTTGCCGTCACTGCAGAATAGCTGGCAACAATGGTACATGAGTGATATTCAGGGGCGGCGTGATTACGTCGCCCCTGTTTTATAATGAGGTAATCCATGTCAGATCGTTATGTCCAGCCGTTGCGGATGCTGGTGCAGCTGGCCTTTCTGGGGCTTTCGCTACTGATCGGTTTCAGGTTTTACCGCTTTATCCTGGCTGTCCAGCAGGGCGTAGATACGGTGGGCCGACCAGCTGCTGTTGATGCCTTTCTGCCGATCTCCGGCCTGTTTGGTACGGCAGCCTGGCTGAAGGGGGGTGGCATTAACCCGATTCACCCGGCAGCGGTGGTGATCTTTATCACGATCATAGCGGTATCGCTACTGCTCAGGCGGGCCTTCTGCTCCTGGATCTGCCCGGTGGGTACGGTATCGGAATGGCTTTGGAAACTGGGCTTCAACAAACTGCAACGCAACTGGCTGCCCCCCCGCTGGCTTGATCTGGGGCTGCGCAGCGTCAAATACCTGCTGCTGGCTTTTTTTATGTTCAGTGCGGTGTCCTGGTCCCTGCCGATGCTGCAGGGCTTTCTGTCCAGTGGTTACCACGCCATATCAGATGTCAAACTGCTGCACCTGTTCCGCTCGCCCACCGTCACCACCCTGGCGGTGGTGGGGCTGCTGGTGGCCCTGTCCATTCCACTGCGCAATCCGTTCTGCCGTTTTGTCTGCCCCTACGGTGCGCTGTTAAGCCTGGTTTCGCTGGCCTCGCCGTTGGCAGTGCAGCGTGATCTGAAGAAGTGTGTTTCCTGCGGGGTCTGCAGTCAGGTCTGCCCCTCACGGATTGATGTCATGCATGCCACCAGGGTCAATGACCCGGAATGTCTGGGCTGCTGGCGTTGTATCAGCCACTGCCGGGTCAATACCGCCCTCAGTATGCGGGCCTTTGGCAGGCTGGTGGTGCCGGGAATTCTGTTTGTGCTGCTGGTACTGCTGCTGTTCTGGGGAGGGACCCGGCTTGGCAAGGCCACCGGTCACTGGGATTCTGTGGTGACACCGGCGGATTACCGGGAGCTGATGGCACGCTAGGGCAGGGACTGATTCTGCAGAAACACAACATACCCCCGAAACCAGGGGCTTGCTTCCAGGGTTTTGTCAGCCATCCATTCACCGTTTTGAACCAGTCCAATTTTAAAGGGTAATGTCAATCGTTTCAGCGCCGGAAGGTAGCGCTTGTAGGTGGCAATGGTTTTTCTGCCTTGATAGGTCTGTACAACCAGTTCATCAACAATCTGCTGTAACTGATTGATCGCCTCACTATCGCCGTTACTGCCCCAGTCCAAAAGCCCGGTAATGCTTAGTTGATAGGTTGTTGGCAATGCCGCCCGCAACTGTTTTAGAAAAGCCACGTACTCGGGCAGGTGCCGCGTCCTCACATCAAAATCAACCTGCAGGCCAATCACTGGATTACCTGCCTGCTGCCACTGCTGTAACCGTCCAACCAGGGCCTGAACAGTTGCTGGTGTCCAGTTCAGGGTGTCTGCCCGGTACACCAGCCAGACCTTCCCCTTTTTTAAACGGGCCACTGCCATCCCCTGGGCAACAACCGCCACCTGGGTCCTGTCCTGTTGCTTTTTCTCAACCACCTGCCCCTGCAGGATATACAGCGTTTGCGCCTGTGCCAGAACAGGTTGTGGCTGCACGCCGCCCCAGAGCCAGAACGATGAGTACTCCTCTGCCCTGACAACAGCGGCATCTGCTGGCCGTGGCGGTATGCACGCCAGAGTCAGCACGGTTAGCAACAGGGCAGTAAACAGTCGCAGCAGCATTACCAGTAATATTTGAGCGATTGTGCCCAGGCGGATCTGGCATGCCGGCTTTTCAAGGTCCTGAACCATGCCTTGCGCTCAGGCAGTTCAACACTCTTGCCGCCGCAGTGGTTGTAGCCCGAAGTCGCGTAGCACTTGATCAGACGGTACAACGCATAGGCCTTTTGATCCGGTGTGGCGTTTGCATCGCTAGCAACGGTCTGGTACGCCTCGCCACGGGAAAAGAGCGTGCCGGGGAAATCAGAAGGGGCGGCACCCAGTACCGGTGTCTGGATTCCTGCAGGCCGTGGCGTTGCGGTTCTGGTTGTGTCCGGCCCTGATTCAAGGTTGTTGGCATTGGCAAAATCACCCAGACAGATCAGGCCGTGGGGATCTTGAGGGTTTTTAGCCAGCTTTTTTGCAATCTCAATGGTGGAAGGGCAACTGTAGCTGTCATCACTCTTTTTACCGGTCCAGGTAAAGAGTGCCAGGTGTGGTTTGTTCCCAACATCCATGCCAGGGTCCCGGTTATATGTGGCTGCATCAGCAGGCAGCAGCTTGTGATCTTTCAGGTAGTCCTGGTACTGACCCTGCAACAGGTCTTTATAGAGCAGGGTGTAGAGTGCGGTGTGACGTTCCTGTTCGCTGCTGTCCTTCGCCTGTATCCGTTGACGAAGCAGTACTGCAGAAGCGCCGTTGCGTAAAAGAATACTGCGGATTGCCGGTTCAGTAACCGGTGAGTCTGGTGCAAAGGCTGCTGCCCGTTGCTTGCTGTATTCATAGTTTAGTGCCAGCGCAAGCTGGACTGTCTCGTTCTGGAGCGGCTGTTTGGCTATTGCCAAAAGGCTCAACCATAGCTTGCGTGCAGCGGGATAGTCGTTGGTGGCCTCAAGTAACTGCCCACGCAGGACCAATCGGCTAAAGTCCAGGTAGCTCATCTTTGGTGGGATACTGGCGGACAGACCCTTTAAGGCAGCCTTTACATCCTTTTGTACATACAGCTGATGGGCTGCCAGCAGGTAGTCAAACAGCGCGGCCTGTTTGGCAAAAAGCGGCTGCTGTTTTTTGAGATCCGCAAGGCTAAGCTGCTTTGCCTCGGAACCACCATTGTCCCGCATCAAAGACAGATCAAGGGTTGCCAACAGCAGCGGGTGCTGCAGCTGATCAGGGGTTGCGCTAACCAGCAGTTTGCTGTCAGCCTCCTGGGCCAGTTCATGGGGCGATGTATTGTTTTGTGGAGATTGGGGGTGCTGCAGTTGCCAGGCATACTCATCAGCAAGTTTTTGTGGCTGGTTTGACAGCCAGTAGACACGCCGCAGCAGGCCTTTGGCTGATGCAGCATACTGACCGGTGGGATACTCTTTCAAGTAGGTCTTGAACTGCGCTTCTGCCAGCAGCAGGGCCTTTTTATCCGCCTTGTCCAGTTGCGGATAACCATAGCTGTCAAACGCCTGCAGTTGTGCCCGGTTCAGCTCGGTACGTCCGGCCATGTAGCGTGAGGCCTCTTTTAACCAGGGTTGGCTGCTGGTATCCAGGCTGTTGAAATCCGGTAACGCCTGATCATAGCGCTCTTCATAAAAGGCGGTGGCTGCTGCAAGATAGCGCATAAACTGCTGGTAGGTTGCTGATCTGGTCTCTTTTTTGGGTTCTGTCTCACTGGCATCCTTTTGGGGGGCAGGAGGCACAGGCTGCTTCCCACCGCAGGCAGGGTTCAGCTTTTTACGCGCCTCTGTCAGCTGCTGTTGTTCGGCTTCAGACAGTTCCTTGCTTTGATACACCGCAGCAATAAAATCATCTTTGCCGCTCTCATTACTCATACAACGATCTGCTATGCCATAGCTGACCCTACCATTCTCGGTATCCGGGATACCGCCCTTGGTTAACGTTGAAAAAATAACCATTTCAAACGCATCCACGCTAAAGGGAACCTTGGCGTAACCAAACTCGGCGTCTTCCTTGCTGGGTTGTTTTGCCTGCAAGGTTGCAAGATCAGCATCAACCATGAGCAGTTTCAGGTTCACCCGTGTGTCATTGCCCGGAGCCAGCAGCGGCAGGTTGCTGCAACGGTCATAACCACGCAGGGTAAGGGTCCAGGTTGGTGAACAGTAGTTATCAGAACTTGCCCAGGCAGACTGACTGCACAGCACCACAGCAAGCAGCAGGATCAGCTTTTTTGCAAACATGGAAGGCCTCTGAAGTTGGATTTATAACTCATTGCTGCTGAAAGAACAGATCAAGCTCCCTGATCCAGCCAACCTTGGTCTCTGCATCCACAAAGCTGGCCTCAAAGCTGTTGCGGGCCAGTTGGTATGCCTCCGCTGCCCCAAGCTCCGGCAGGGCGGCAAAGGTCTCCAGGTAGTTCTGGTTCAGGTAACCGCCAAAATAGGCTGGATCATCAGAGTTGATGGTGGCCCTGATGCCCCATGCCAGCAGTCTGGCAATGTTATGGGCCGCAAGGGTGGGGAACACCCGCAGCTTCACGTTGGAAAGCGGGCAGACTGTCAGCGGAACCTGCTGCTGGACCAGTCGCGTCACCAGTTGCGGGTCATCCAGGCAATGTACGCCGTGGTCGATCCGTTCTGCCTGCAGCAGATCAAGGGCATGCCAGATATAATCGGCAGTGCCCTCTTCACCGGCATGGGCCACCAGCCGCAGCCCCAGCTCCCTGCAGCGGGCAAAGACCCTACTAAACTTTTCCGGCGGATTGCCTTTTTCTCCGCTATCAAGCCCGATACCGATGAATTTATCCCGGTACGGGAGCGCCTCTTCCAGCACCGTAAAGGCATCCGCTTCAGTCAGGTGGCGCAGAAAGCAGAGTATCAGGGCCGCACTGATTCCCAGCTCTTTCCGGCCCTGCTGGATCGCCCGGTCCAGCCCGTTGATGATGGTTGCAAGCGGAATCCCCCGGGCCGTGTGGGTCTGGGGATCAAAGAAGATCTCGGCATGGATAACGTTATCGGCCTTGGCCCGCAGCAGGTAGGCCCAGGCCATGTCAAAGAAATCCTCTTCCGTCTGCAGCACACTGGCCCCGGCATAGTAGATATCCAGAAAACTCTGCAGGTCAGTAAAGGCGTAGGCTGCCCGCAGCGTCTCAATGGTGGGGTAGGGTAGTTGCAGCCGGTTTCGCTCTGCCAGGGCAAAGATCAGTTCCGGCTCCAGCGATCCTTCAATATGGATATGCAGTTCAGCCTTTGGCATCCGGCAGAGCAGTTCAGGCAGGGCCTGGCGTGGTATGCAGGTGAGATCCATGGTGTTCTCCCTTTTCTGGTTAGCAGTGGCATCCAATCGTGCCGTCATTCAGCGCTGTGGGAGAAACCTTGCGCAGGAATTCCAGCAGGCAGTGATTAAACCCGTTTGGCTGTTCAAGGTTCACCAGATGACCGGCATCAGCAATGACTTCAAGTCTGCTGCCACTAATGTTGTTGGCGATCATGCGGGGATGCTCAAGGGGGCAGGCCTTATCCTGTTCTGCGGCTATCACCAGTGACGGTTTGGTAATGGAGGGGAGCAGCGGGGTTACATCCGGGCGTTCACGCATGGCAATCAGCCCGCCTGCCAGCCCCCGGCTTGCATTGGCCACCATCCAGCCATAGACCTCTTCAGCAAGTTTCGGGCGTGCTTCTACAGTACCCGGTGCAAACATCAGGGGATGAAAACTGTCAGCAACCACCTGCGGGCCAAATTTAAGCAGCTCTGTTGCAAGCTGTAACCGCCGTGCGCGGCCAGCCTCATCATCCGCAACAGAACGGGTCACCACAAAGACAGCGCCACTGATCCGCTCTGGATAGCGTGCCAGCAGGTTAAACAGCACATAGCCGCCCATGGACATCCCAGCCACCAGCGCCTGCTCAATCTCCAGATGATCCAGCAGGCTGATCAGGTCATCGCTGAACAGATCCATGCTGTAGGTCCCATCAGGGGCATCGCTTTCGCCGAATCCCCGCAGATCAGGGGTTATGACCCGGTACCCGGCTGCCACCAGATCACCCAGTTGCGGTCGCCACATGCTGCGATTCAGGGGGAAACCGTGGATCAGCATAACAGCCGGTCCTGTCCCGACATCGTCATAGGCGATCATGTTACCGTTTATAAACGCATTTTTTGCAATCATAGGGGTACTCCTGGCTTGGTACGTTGTAGCAGTGGTGTGGCTGCAGGAAAGAACAAAAGGCGTGTGCCAACTCTTCATGTTGTCTAAAGTTGATACGCGCCCCCTGTGTTTCGCTTTGTTTCATGTTACTTGGCGATTAAACTGCAACCTCAAGTCTAAACCCTTCATAATGCAATCTGGGGGCTTTGTTTTTACCATGTTTTTCCATTTCAATCAGATCCATATCCAGAAGTATTTTTACATCTTCAGATATGTTTTTCATATCGCGGTGTGTGATAGCAGCCAGCTCTTTGATAGATTCAGGCTGATTTTCACGAATGACTTTAAGCAAAGCAAAGCGCTGTGGGGTCATGGCTTTACGGAATGCCTCAAAGCTGGTGAAGGTGTATTGTGGCTCTTCCGTTTTGACTTTTTCTCCTTTGATTGCTGCGTCACAAATTGCAGCAAATTCGGCCATTGTTTGTTCATGTGATTTGATTGTGATGGTTTTAAAGGTCGATTTCATTATCGTCTCCTTCTAGGTAACGGGTGACATCAGCGTTGAAGTCTACTACAAGCTGCGCCATGCTGATAAAGGCATAAGGTTTTTCAACGCCTGCAAAATGCCGATGGTCTCCTTTGCCGCGTTCGTTGTCGTACCCTATAACTCGGACACCATTTACAATGTAGACGGCGGAGTATTTAAGCCCGTGCGGTGTGTGTTCGGTTACGGGCACGATCCAAGCTTTAAGCTCTGTGATGTGGCCGACTTCATTCCGCTCTTTTCGGTGTGCAAGTAACTTTGCTTTCATAGTTGGCATGTTAGACCAATTGTTTTGCAGTGTCAATTTTGGGAATGGTGTAAAAAACCAATTAATGGATGGGGGGCTATGCTATCGGCAAGCGGCCCGTTCTATAGTCCAGCCAGATACCTGGCCGTATTGACATTTCTGATGGTCATGTACTGATAAAGTCTGTGACCAATTATCTTGTTTAACTGGCTTTTGTTGTAGTTTTCCCGTTTAGCATTCCATATCAGCGCTCCGGCGGTATATCTGACATCAAGGAACTCTCGTCGTATTGGCAGCTCGTTGATACTCTCTTCTGTATCGGCCTTGTCAAACAGGTATGCGATATCGGTACGTTGCTCCGTATCGTTTTTCCAGTTAACCGGGATTTGCGCAGCGATCTGCGCCAGTTCATCTACTGTTTTTACCAGTACCGATATGTTTGCGCCGGTCTTCTCCCGTAAAGCGGATTCGATTTCTGTCACCAATAGCTCTGGTGGCTTGTTTGACTCAAAAATGACATTACCTGAATTAATGTACGTCGATACATTGCCGTAGCCATTTGTTTCGAATAAGGATTTCAGGCTTTTCATGTCAATTCGATTGTTCTTGCCGACATTAATTCCACGAAGCAGCGCCACATACTTCATACGGTATCCATTCTCCGGTTGTTTTTGTTTTTTATCCCCCTCCTTTCTTTCAAGGAGGGGTTAGGGGTGGTTGCCTTTGATCTTCATCAATCTTAAGGATAATAAAGAAGTCAAAGCCAAAACTTGATCACCCCCAGCCCCTCCTTAACTACAGGAGGGGGGCTAAAACATGCATCTCATGGCTTGCAACCGCACAACGAGCAGAGGGTACAACAGGTACAGCCGCTTTTGATGGCTGCGTAGGGGGTGTCATTGAACCGTCTTACCAATTCTGTCCCAGCGAACTGACATAGTGGTTTTGTCCCATGACCAATAGATTGATTTGACCGTTCCTTTGATTTTGTCCTTGGAAACAGTGCCCCAAAAACGACTGTCAAAGCTTCTGTCTCGATTGTCACCCATTACAAAATAGGAATCAGCTGCAATTTTTAGGAGCGGAAGATTGTCACGTGGATTTTCAGTTACCTGGAATATCTCTTTTTCCTTATGCACAATGTAAGGCTCATTTACGGCTTTTCCATTGATAAGCAGAGCTTTGTCTTTTAGTTCAACCGTATCACCGGCTACTGCAACAACACGTTTTACGAAGTCTTTTGACGGATCTTCAGGATATTCGAAAACTATCAGGTCTCCTCGCCTGGGAGCCCGTGAAGCCTTGCTACGGTCAACTAAAATATGATCTCCAACAAGCAGGGTAGGCTCCATACTTGCTGCTGGAATCTTGTACGCCTTCACAACATTTTCTCTGATATACAATGCCCCCGCTACAGACGCGATACCTAAAAGCAGAATTGCGCTAATCAAAATAAACTTATTGATCATCTGTTTTGCTCCCTATGGCTTAACTGGGATGAGACGCACCAGCGGCGTTAGCCGTCTGCGTGCCGCCGAGAGTTAGACCTATCCTATTCGGTTAGGTCGGAAGGGGTCACTTATGTTTGGCAAATCTTACGAGCATCTCAATAAAATTTTTAAACTCATTCAAAAGTTCTTCTTCACTGCAATTAAAGGCAGAGCCGTCATAAAACTTCTGATTGTATTGGCTGTAGTCATTCCATGCTTTTTCAAATTCGCTTTTGGTGCTTCCTTCGAGAAACCGGGCAAATTCGATCATTACTCTATTTTGTTTGTCAAAGCTGTTGATAACTATATGGCCGGTAGTGTCCATTCCGTTAGGCAAGGCTTCAAAAACACAGGTAAAGGACTCTCTGAAGTTTTTGGCGGCCTCGTTGTAGCCTTTTCTCATACTTTCCGTGTTGTTTCGCCTAATAGTGAGAACGTGTCCAAGGTAGGTTCCAAGAACCAGTCCGATGAGTCCGCCTGCTGTGAAATTTCCGGGTTCAAAAAAAGGCATGACGCTTTCTACCTCCTTGGCTGGATTCTTAACGCTGGGACTGTGTCATTTGGAGTCTGGTTTTCTAATTTGATTTTGAAGTGCAGAACAGACCGCTTTCCCCAGTGGCAATCCGCCTACTTTTACCACTTTGCGGGCACCCCCGCAGCATTGACTGCCAGAGTATAGCGCAGCATCTGCATTTATCAATCGCTGCAATCAATTTTGAGTATCCATGCTGCTGCAGCCCATCTCCATTGACGTATACCTCCAGAAGTTACTGGGCCATACCAATCTGTTGCAAATCATGCTATAGATATCGATCCTAAAAAACCGGCTGCATCTCTTGGCCGGATATGCTGAAGCAGCACCTTCTTCTACCTGAAAGGAACACGTTTACTACCATGGGAGTCTATTCAAATACCGTCAGTTTTGCCCAGTATCGCGTGAACGGAGAACTACCCCAGCAGCAGGAACGCTTTGAATGGCTGTCCGCTGCGCTGCAGGGACGGATCTTTAAATCCATTGAGCAGTCTGCTGAAGAGCAGACCGAGGGCTGGACCTGTACCGATGCCACCGATAACCCTGCCTTTGTGGCGCCGGAAGAGTTCTGGCGTGACCGCTACCTGTTCTTCAGCTACCGACGTGACCAGCGCCGGATTCCCTCAGCACTGCTCAAGGCCCACATCGGTCGGGAAGAACGTGACTATCTTACCAAGCGCCCTGAACTAAAGCGTCCGCCCAAGCGTGAGCGGGAGGAGATTGCTGACCGGACCAAGCTGGCGCTTTTGACCCGTGCCCTGCCAGCCCCTTCAACCGTGGACCTTTCCTGGCATATGGATAACGGCCTGCTGACCCTGTTTTCCTCATCAAGCAAGGTGATGGAGCGGTTTGAAGAGCTGTTCGGTAAGAGCTTTGAAAACCTGCGTCCCCAGGTGATTTACCCCTATAGCCGGGCCAAGGCACTGCTTGATGAGGCTGATCAGGAGAAGTTGGCTGCCCTGAACCAGGCCGGTTCCGATGCTGCTCTGGATGAGATCCAGAGTAACTGCTGGCTGGGGGAGGAGTTCCTGCTCTGGCTGCTGCATGGCGGCCTGGAGGGTGAAGGGTTCAAGGTCTGCACCAAGGGGCAGTTTGATATCGGTACCCCGTTTTCTGCCTGGATTGATGACAAGATCCAGCTGCAGGGGGGCGGTGAAGGCGGGCCGCAGAAGGTGGCGGTGTCCGGCTCACAGGATAAGTATCTGGAGGCCCGTTCTGCGCTTACCACCGGCAAGGCGATCAGCAGTGCGGTGATCCACCTTGAAAAGGATGAACTGGAGTGGCGTTTTGCGTTGAATGCTGAGCTGTTTACCTTCAGTTCCTTCAAGTGTCCACCGGTGAAGGTGGAACGGGAAGGGGTGGAGGATCTTTCGGAGCGTGAATCTGCCTTTTACGAGCGGATGTATCTGCTGGAGGCAGGGCTGCAGATGTTTGACAGCCTGCTACTGCAGTTTCTACAGCAACGTCTGGGTGATGGCTGGCAGACCAGGTTACAGGAGATTGCAACCTGGCTGGAAGGGGAGCAGGTATGAAGTTTATTGATGAGGTAACCCTGCTCTGTGCCTCCGGCCATGGCGGGGCTGGCTGCGTTTCGTTCCGGCGGGAGAAGTTTATCCCCTTTGGCGGTCCTAACGGTGGTGACGGCGGCCGGGGTGGTGATCTGATCTTTGAGGCCACCAAGGCGCTTTCAACCCTGCTTGAACTGCGGCATAAACAGCACCAGAAGGCAGATCGGGGCAGGCATGGCATGGGTAAGAACCGCCACGGTGCTGCCGGTGAGGATCTGATCGTTAAGGTGCCGGTGGGCACCCTGATCAAGGATTTTGAGACCGGTGATGTGCTGGCTGACCTGACCGATGATGGTCAGCGGATCATCCTGCTGAAAGGTGGACGGGGCGGCCAGGGTAATGCCCGTTTTGCCACTGCCACCAACAAGGCCCCCAAGTTTGCACAGCCCGGTGAAGATGGTGAAGAACGCAAGCTGCGGCTGGAACTGAAGCTGATGGCTGATGTTGGTCTGCTGGGGCTGCCCAATGCTGGTAAGTCATCGCTGATCACCAAGGTCTCAGCGGCCCGTCCTAAGATTGCTGATTACCCCTTTACCACCCTTGCCCCGTCGTTGGGGGTGGTGGGCTACAAGAATTATCGTTCCTTTGTGATGGCCGATATCCCCGGTATTATTGAGGGGGCCCATGAAGGGGCCGGTCTGGGACACCGCTTTCTGAAGCACCTGGACCGTTCTGGTATTCTGGTGCATCTGGTGGATATCTCCGGTTTGCCTGAGTCTGATCCTTACGGCGCTTTCGAGGCGATCAACCGTGAACTGGCCATGTTCAGCGAAGAGCTGGGGGAAAAGGGCCAGATTGTGGCCCTGACCAAGATGGATCTGCCTACGGCACAGGAACATCTGGCCGAGGCTCAGGCCTGGTTCAAGGAACGCAAGATTCCGGTTTATCCGATCTCATCCATTACCGGTGAAGGCGTGGAGGCGCTGTTGGATGCCATTGCTGAACGTCTCTGGTCTGCTCCCAAGGAGGAGTGGTGATGCGTAGGGAGCTGTTGCAGCAGGTCCGCAGGGTGGTGATCAAGGTGGGCAGCCGTGTCCTGACTGTTGAGGGTGGCGGGCTTGATTATGACGCCATTACCCGGCTGTGTGACGAGATGGCCGGGCTGCGCCAACAGGGGATAGAGGTGATTCTGGTCTCATCCGGCGCTGTGGCTGCCGGGCGTGATGCCCTGCGTTCCGCTGATACGACCCTGACCATACCGCAGAAGCAGGCTGCTGCTGCGGTGGGGCAACCGCTTCTGATGCAGGCCTACCAACAGGCCTGTACCCGCCATGGACTGGTGACGGCCCAGATCCTGCTAACTGCCGAAGATCTGGCCAACCGTAACCGTTTCCTGAATGCCCGTACCACCCTTGAGGCGCTGCTGACTGCCGGTGCCCTGCCGGTAATCAACGAGAACGATTCCGTTGCCGTGGCTGAGATAAAGTTTGGCGATAATGACAACCTTTCCGCCCTGGTGACCAGCCTGGCAGAGGCAGACCTGCTGTTGATCCTGACCGATATTGAAGGGCTCTACAGTGCCAACCCAGGTAGTGATCCTGATGCAAAGCTGATCCCGCTGGTGCGCAGCATTACCCGCGAGATTGAGCGGATGGCTGGCGGCAGCGGCTCAAACGTCGGCACTGGTGGTATGGCCACCAAGGTGACGGCAGCCAAAAAAGCAGCCCGTTTCGGGGTGCCCACCATTCTGGCGCCGGGTAAACAACCGGGGGTGATCACTGCTGCAGTCAGTGGGCAGGAGATTGGCACCCTGTTTCTGCCTGCCACTGACGGTCTGAACCGCCGGAAACACTGGATCGCCTATACCCTGCGTCCGGCAGGTAAGGTGCTGGTGGATGCAGGGGCACAGAAGGCGTTGGTGGAAAAGGGTACCAGCCTGCTGCCATCCGGCATTACCGGCGTGGAAGGCCGTTTTGAACGGGGCAGGTGTGTGCGGATCTGCGGCCCGGACGGGGCAGAGATTGCACGGGGCTTGTCTGATTATTCTAATAGTGAGATTCAACTGATTGCAGGCCATAAATCTTCTGAGATTGAGCAGTTGCTGGGGTATCGCTACGGTGATGATGTGGTACACCGGGATAATCTGGTGCTGATGGCTCATCGTTGAGGTGACTACGATATAAATCTGGAAAAAAACAGCTGTCCACGAAGTACACGAAGAAACACCAAGAAAGAATTTGTTTAGGCTAAGACCGCAACACCCTTTGGGGTGAACCATTTGTGTCCTGCAACTTGTTGAATCTTCGTGAAATTTCGTGTCCTTCGTGGATAAGAATTGCCGTTTTGGGGATAAAGCATTAAAAAGGCCCCTGATCATCACTGGTCAGGGGCTTTTTGTTGCAGACAACAATGCGGTGAAGAACTAGGGCTATTTTGCCTTAACCGTAAACGCAGCACCGTTAAAACTCTCTTTTACCTGCAGTGCGGTCTGCAGTACCTCTACCGTGCCTTTGGCGGTCTTGCCTGCTGCATCATTCCTGACCACAACCTTCAGACTACGCTCAACCAGATTGCCTGATGCGACTGCATCAATCCTGCAGGCAGCCAACTGCTCATTTTCAATCCAGCAGCCATTGCCACCGGCATCAGTCAGCTTCAGCTGTTGGGGCAGGGTAATCCGCAGATCGATCTCTTTTGCAGCCTTTGAACCTACGTTAAGCAGGGTAACCTTGTAACTGGCAGCCTCTCCTGCTACAGCGGCCTGCTGCAGGCGGGACACGGCACGCAGCAGCGGTGCTGCAGCGGTTATGGTCAGCTCTTTTGACTTGCTGATGTCATTAAATTTAGTTGAGGTGGCTTTGGCCGTGGCGGTAACCCGTGAGCCATCAACACGATCAGCAGGCATCTTGAAGGCGATCATCAGCTCTGCATGCTGACGGGGCTGCAGGGTGATTTTCTGCACCGGCTGGGTACGGTCAGCAGCCTGGGTGATCATCCCTTCCACGCCAGAGGGCAGCATGGCCTCAAGGGTGAATTCTTCGGCATCCTTGCCATGGTTAACCAGCTGGAACGGTATGCTGGCTGCAGTCCCAACTTCCTGCGCTTGAATAACCGCTGTTTCAATCTCAAATCTGACCGCATCTTTGGCTGCCTTGAGGGCAGCAAGCCGTTCACGCTCTTTACGATCAGCTTCGGCCCGCTCCCGTGCAACCCGCTCCCGATCAGCCCGTTCCTGAGCCAGACGTTCCTGTTCAGCCTTCAGGGCAGCTGCACGCTCCAGAGCCAGATGCTCGTTACGCACCTTTTGGGCGGCTGTACGAAGATGTTTGTTGGGTGCCAGTTTTTCACCGGCCTGGCGGCGTTTAGCCAGTGCTGCAAGGTCTGCCTCAATGGAATCGGCAAGGGGGCCATTACCAAATTCTTTGCTGAACTGGTTGATGGTTTGTGCAGCGGTGTCGTTGTCTCCAGAGCGGTACTGCGCCCTGGCCAGCATCAGCAGCGAGACGTCCCGCAGGGGAGAGTCCGGGAAAAGCTGTCCCATATGGTTGAGCTTTTCAATGCTGTGGAGATAATCCTTACCCTGAAAGGAGGTGAATGCCTCCATAAAGAGCGATGAATCATCGGTTTCTGCATTGGCCGGTGCAAATTGCAGCAGGCAGATCAGTAGACAGAGAACCAAGATAAAGCGGAATGGCTGACGGTGGCTGAGAAGTATGTGCATGTAATTACTCTACAAAGCTCTTTAGTTTTTTGCTGCGGCTTGGGTGACGCAGTTTGCGCAGTGCCTTGGCTTCGATCTGACGAATCCGCTCCCGGGTAACCTCAAAGTCCTGGCCTACCTCTTCCAGAGTGTGGTCACTCTTCTCGCCAATGCCGAAACGCATCCGCAGTACCTTTTCTTCCCGTGGGGTCAGGGTTGAAAGCACGCGGGAGGTCTGTTCGGACAGGTTGGCCTTGATTACTGCCTCAAGGGGGTTGACCACTCCCTTGTCTTCAATGAAATCGCCCAGGTGGGAATCTTCTTCCTCACCAATCGGGGTTTCCAGCGAGATCGGCTCTTTGGCGATCTTCAAAACCTTGCGGACCTTGTCCAGCGGCAGTTGCATCCGCTCGGCGATCTCTTCCGGTGCCGGTTCACGACCGTTTTCCTGTACCAATTGGCGGCTGGTGCGGATCAGCTTGTTGATGGTCTCGATCATATGGACCGGAATCCGGATGGTACGGGCCTGATCAGCAATGGCGCGGGTGATGGCCTGACGTATCCACCAGGTGGCATAGGTGGAGAACTTGTAGCCACGCTGGTATTCAAACTTGTCCACTGCCTTCATCAGGCCGATGTTGCCTTCCTGGATCAGGTCAAGGAACTGCAGACCGCGGTTGGTGTATTTCTTGGCAATTGAAACCACCAGACGCAGGTTGGCTTCGATCAGTTCTGACTTGGCGATGCGAGCCTTGTGCTCACCTTCGCGGATCGCACGGATCGCCTTGGAAAGTTCAGTTGCCTTGAAGCCTGATTCCTGCTCAACCTTGGTCAGTTTGCGGGCAGCATTCTTGAGGCGTTTTTCAACCTTCTGGAAATCATCTTCATTCAGTTTCAAAGGCTTGAGGGCGGCCATCCCCTTGGTCTCATCAATCCGGAATTTCTCCACCAGTTCAGCCAGTTTGTCAGGCGGTACAATGGAATGGACTTCGGCCAGTTCGTTTTTAACCCGGTTAACCTTGGAGGAAAGCTCCTTCAAACGGTCGGCAACCCTGGTGATATGGCGATCTTTCATCCGTAGCGAGCGCAGCAGGTCTGCCAGCTGCTCCTTGGACTCTTTCAGGCTTTTTTCCAGCTCTTTTTTCTTGCCGGCGGCCTTGGCAGCTTCAAGGGCGGTCACCAGTTCGGTAACCTGCTGGTCGCAGGCCGCAATGGCGTCAATCGCCTCAAGTAGGCGGATCTGCTGGACATCCTCTTCACCTTCTTCTGCATCAACATCTGGATCTTCTTCAATATCTTTGCTGATTTCAGAAGCGGTGATCTGGAACTTGCGCAGTTTGTCCCCCAGCACAAGCACCTCTTTGACCGTAATCGGGGTGTTCAGGATGATACCGGCCACCTCACGGTCGCCGTCTTCAATCCGCTTGGCAATCTCCACCTCGCCCTCACGGGTCAGCAGCGATACCGAACCCATTTCACGCAGGTACATCCTGACCGGGTCACTGGTGCGACCGATGGCGCCTGGCTCAAACTCAACCTCTTCTGCCTCGCCTTCGGCCTCTTCTTCCCCTTCTTCCAGATCAATTTTGATCTTGGGGATCTTGACCTTCTGGGCAGAGTCAACGATCTCAATGTCCATGTCGCCGAACATGCCCATTACGTCATCAATCTGATCTGTGGCAATATCCGGGGGGAGGATGTCGTTTACTTCCTCAAAGGTCAGAAAGCCCTTCTCTTTGCCTATATCAATCAACTGCTTAACATCATCAATGTTTTTCTTAGCCATGGGTATGGGTACCTTTGTAAAATACTGAGTATGATTACTTATAGCTCTGATTTCTTATTACGCAACTGATCAGCCAATTTTAACAAATCCTGATACTCTTCACTGTCTTCCGGCAGGGTGGCCAGCCTGAGGGCAATCTGTTTTAACCCGCCGGTTTCTTTTTCTTTCTGACGCTTCAGGCATTGCCGCAGGGCGGACCGCCAGTCAATATTTGCAAGATGTTGGTCATGAACCAGCAGCCGTGCCACCAGCTCTTTCTGCTCTTCCTGTTCAAGCCGCGCCAGCAGGTCATGCCAGATCGGCCCTTCCTGATCACTGTTGGCAGTGTTAAGTATCGCCTGGGCCAGCGGCAGGTGCAGCTGGTCAAACAGCTGCTTAAGGTCAAGTCCCTGCAGTTCCTGACGGACTTCAGGATAAGCTGCCAGCAGGCTCAGCAGGGTTTCCTGAGTCTGTATGCCGATGTCCCTTTGGGCAGGCCGTTGCGCAGGCCTTGTTGCTGTCTGAGGCTGCTCCTGTTTCTGTTCGCTGCGTTGCCCTGCCAGCCGTCGCCGGAATGACGGTGGATCAATACCCAGCAGCCGACAGATCTCTTTCAGGTACAGATCCCGCTCTACCGGATCTTTGATCCGTTGAAAGCGGGGGATGATTTCATCCATCAGCCGCACACGCTGATCAATGCTGTCAGCAGGAGTTTTGGCCAAAAGCCAGTGCAAAAACTGTTCAAAGGCCGGTTTTGCCGAGGCAACCCGCTGGTTGAACGCCTCAACGCCATGCTTCTGCAGCAGGCTGTCTGGATCTTCTCCCTGTGGCAGGTTGATGACATAAACCGGCAGTGCCTGTTCAAGGCAGAGTTCCATGGCCCGTACCGTGGCTTTGCGCCCTGCATTGTCACCATCAAACAGCAGGCAGACCCGCTGGGCATGTTTCTTCAGCAGGCCGATATGGCCGTCAGTCAGTGCCGTGCCGCAGGTGGCAAGGGCGTTGCGGATACCGGCCCGGTAGAGGGCCAGATGGTCAAAATAGCCTTCCACAATAATTGCGGTGCCGCTCTGTCTGATATCCCGTAATGCCAGATCAACCCCGAACAGTACGCTGCTCTTGCGATACAGTGGTGATTCCGGTGAGTTGATATATTTGGGCAGGCTGCTGTCCAGCACCCGGCCTGCAAAACCGATCGGTTGTCCCTGTTTGTCCCTTATCGGGAAAATTAAGCGGTTATGTAACAGGTCGTACCAGCCACGATCTCCCTTGCGGATGATTCCCAGCTGTTCTGCCAGTTCAAGCGGCAGCTCTTTGGCCTTCAGGAGCTGGATCAGAGCGTCGCGACGCTCAGAGGCAAAGCCAAGCCCATAGGCTGCCGATGTCTCCGGGTCTACTTCCCGTTCCTGCAGATAGCTACGGGCTGCGGCACCTTCCGGTTTTCGGGTCAGGGTGTCGCGGTAGTGCTCCGCTGTTACCAGCATGATCGTGCGCTGTTGATCGCGTTCTGTCTTGAGCTGCTTTTCAGCATCAGTCAAAGGACGATCTTCAATGGCCACGCCAGCCCGTGCAGCCAGTTTGCGAAGCGCCTCAGGGAAGCTGATCCCCTCAATCTTCATCACAAAGGAGAAGATATCCCCCCCTGCGCCGCAACCAAAACAGTGAAAAATTTCTCTGGCTGGATTGACGTTAAAAGAGGGTGTTTTTTCTCCATGAAACGGGCAGAGTCCCAGAAAGTTGGAACCACTCCGTTTCAGGGAAACGTATTCACCAATGACCTCAGCAATGGAGAGCCGTTCAGCAACCTCTCTGACCGTGTCATTACGGTTCATGGTGTTTGTTGCCGAAACGTCTTGGCTCGATCAATTGTTGTGCCGCCAAACTGTGCCAACGGGAGTGCAAAGGAATGCTTTTTAACCGTATCCTTGAACTGAAAGGTAAACGGGATCGAAATAACGGCGTAAAAGAACATTCCCAGTACAAGTGCAGCTTCAAGACAACCGATCACCATGCCGCCCAGACGATTAACCCACCCCAGCAGGGCAAGTTTAATCAGATTGGTCAACAGATTACCCAACAGGTGGGCTGCCAGTCCAACCAGAATCAGCAGGGTTACAAAGGCGATCATCCGTGCAGCTACCGGTGGAACCATCCCTTGTAGCAGTACGGCTGCTTGTTCATGGAACCTGAAGGCCATCCAGCCCCCCAGCAGTAACGCTGTCAAGGCTGCAACCTCTTTAACAAGGCCTCGCAGCAGGCCTCTTAATGCCCCAAGGGCCAGCACGGTCAGGATAGTGATGTCGAGCAGGCTCATAGATGGTGTCCATGGAAGACGGAAACGGGGCTTTCTTGCGAAAGCCCCGTTCGTTACTGCATACCGGATCGTAAGTGGAGGAGAGGAGGGGAGATCCGGCTTCGATGGCCGTTAGTCCATCATCTTACGCTGCTTCTTCAGGGCGCGCTTGCGAGCTGCAATCGCTTTCTTCTTGCGCTTGATGCTGGGCTTCTCATAGTGCTCACGCTTGCGGACCTCAGAGAGGATCCCCGCCTTTTCGCACTGCTTCTTGAACTTTTTCAGAGCGAGATCAAATGGCTCGTTTTCCCGAATTCGTACTCCTGGCATCCATAATCCCTCCCTCCGTCGTAAGATACGTTGTATGGAAACAGCTGGCGCTGTTAACAATGCCTAGGTGTATTTTTTTGTGAGCTTCGTATACTAGCAGCAATTTTTTTGATGTCAACTGAATAAACGTTGGGGGTTTTACTGCTCCTTCCGGGCTGCCTTTTCGGCGATGCCCGAGGTGCCAAAGCGGCGCTGCAGTTCTGACCAGACAGCATCGGCCGGAATATCCCGTGCTGCCAGCAGTACCAGGCTGTGATAGAGCAGATCAGCGGTTTCGTAGATCAGTTCGGCGTCCGTACCACCTTTACCGGCAATCACCACTTCAGTGGCTTCTTCCCCGACTTTCTTGAGGATCTTGTCCACCCCTTTGTGCAGCAGGGAGGCGGTGTAGGAGCTATCTGCCGAGGCGCCTTTGCGGGAAAGGATCACCTGATACAACTCATCCAGAATATGCTGGGTATTGTTCATCTTAAACCATCCTGATCGGGACGCCCCGTCCCTGTAGATACTGTTTGGCTTCCTGTACCGTATGCTGCCGGAAATGGAAGATGGAGGCTGCCAGACAGGCAGAGGCCCCGGCAGTGGTAAAGCCATCATAGAGGTGTTCCAGATTGCCGACGCCACCGGAGGCGATTACCGGTATTGAAACAGCATCAACCACGGCACGGGTCAGGGCAAGGTCATAGCCATCCTTGGTGCCATCACGGTCCATGCTGGTCAGCAGGATCTCGCCAGCGCCAAAGGATTCCATCCGGTTTGCCCACTCCACCACATCAATGCCGGTCGGCTTGCGTCCGCCGTGGGTGTAGACCTCCCAGCGCTGCTCACCCGGTACCTGGCGGGCATCAATGGCCACCACCGTACACTGGGAGCCAAACCGCTCCGCAGCCTCATTCACAAACTCAGGTCGGCTGACCGCAGCGGTGTTAATCGAAACCTTGTCAGCTCCGGCGTTCAGCATGCGGCGGATATCCTCCACCACCCTGATACCGCCGCCAACGGTCAGCGGCATAAAGACTCGCTCTGCGGTGCGGCGTACCACATCCACCATGGTGTCGCGCCCATCGGAAGATGCGGTGATATCCAGAAAGGTCAGCTCATCGGCCCCCTGCTGATCATAGGCCTCTGCGATTTCCACCGGGTCACCGGCATCACGCAACTCTAAAAATTGTACTCCCTTAACTACCCGGCCACCGGTTACGTCCAGACAGGGGATGATGCGACGGGTCAGCATTGGCAGCCCCGCTTGGTCAGGTCAATCGCCTCACGCAGGTTGATGGCGCCGGTGTAGATCGCCTTGCCGGTAATGGCTCCGGTCACGCCACTTTGTTCAATGGCCATCAGGTTTTCGATATCCTTCAGTGATGAGACTCCACCGGAAGCGATCACCGGGATGGAGATCGCCTCTGCCAGTGCTTTAGTGGCCTCAAGGTTGGGGCCGCCCATCATGCCATCCCGGCTGATGTCGGTGTAAATGATGGCGGCGACACCGCAGTCTTCAAATTTACGTGAAAGGTCAACAGCGGTGATGTCGGTCAGTTCAGCCCAGCCCTGTACCGCTACCATGCCGTTCTTGGCATCAATGCCAACCACAATCTGGCCAGGAAATTTTTGACAGGCCTCAATCACCAGTTCCGGGTTGCGCTGGGCAGCGGTGCCAATGATCACACGGGAAAGCCCCAGTGACAGGTAGGCTTCAATGGTAGCGATATCACGGATACCACCACCAAGCTGGGCAGGAATCTTAATCGCCTTGATGATCGCCTCAATGGCAGCCTTGTTCTTGGGGATACCGGCAAAGGCGCCATCCAGATCCACCAGGTGCAGCAGTTCTGCACCGGCCTCCTGCCATTTCAGGGCCTGCTCGGCAGGATTGTCGGAAAATACGGTGTCACGGTTCATCTCGCCCTGTTCCAGGCGGACGCAGTTACCTTCTTTCAGGTCTATGGCAGGTATGACGATCATGCTAACCTTTCATCTCGGCAAAGTTTTTCAGCATCCGCAGGCCGATTCCTTGCGATTTTTCCGGGTGAAACTGGGTGGCCATGACATTGTCCTTGCGGATGGCAGCACAGAACTCCAGGCCGTAGCTACAGGTGGCAGCAATAGCGGTTGGGTCATCTGGCTTCACATAGTAAGAATGGACAAAGTAAACGTTGCTGTTGTCCTGAATGCCTTCAAACAGAGGCGTCTCAGCCTTCAGGGAAATCTGGTTCCAGCCCATGTGGGGTACCGGCAGCTTTTCTCCCTGCTCCTGCATCCCCTCAGGAAAACGGACCACTCGGCCCGGAATTACTCCCAGACCTTTGTGCAGACCAAACTCTTCGCTTTCGCTAAAGAGTAACTGCAGCCCCAGGCAGATGCCCAAAAAAGGACGGCCTTCGGAAATCACCTGCAGGATCGGCTCAACAAAACCACCCTGTTCCAGGTTGTGGATGCAGTCACGGAAGGCACCCACGCCGGGCAATACGATCTTTTCTGCCGCAAGCAGCCGTGCCGGGTCAGCGGTTACCTCTGCAGCAAAACCTATTCGCTCAAATCCTTTCTGAACCGAGCGCAGGTTACCCATGCCATAGTCAATAATTGCAATCATTTGATACCGTTCTTAATCAGGTGAGGACCGTAGTTTTTATCCTGGCCCTTGATATGGTCAATCAACCACTTCTGCAGGAAGGAGATCACATCCTGGGTCAGCAGTGCTTCGCCGCTCTGGAATTTACCGATCAGTGCAACCACTTGATCCACCAGGTTTTTGTGCAGGATCTTGTGGTTGGCTACATCAGGATAGCGGGTCTGGTCAAAGGCCTTTTCTTCGTCAGCAAAGTGGTTGACCGTATAGTCGGCCAGTCCGTGCAGAATCTTGCCAATAACCTCTTTAGTCCGTTTTTGCTGCATGGCATCGTGCAGCTCATTGACCATGTTGAACAGTACCTTGTGCTGTTCGTCAAAGGTGTGGATGCCGGTTGAAAAACTGGCATCCCAGACCAGGGCACTGGCCAGCTTGAAGTGACCCACCAGCTGATGCAGTTCGTCCACCTGCTCGGCCAGCTTGACGGTCGCCTCAGTGGTACCGCGGGCGTTGTCCACGTTGCGGTTGACTACTTCAGTGATCATCTGGATGTTGCTGGTAATCTCGCAGGTGGTGGCGGTCTGTTCTTCAGCTGCGGTTGCCACCTGATTGATCTGCAGGGCAAGTTCATTGATCATGTTCAGGATATCTTCCAGTGCTTCACCGGAGCGGGTGGTGCCTTCGGTGCCCCGTTTAACCTCTTCAACACCTTCGTACATCGATTTAACAGCTGACTGAGTCTCTGTCTGGATGGTCTTGATCATGCCGGCGATCTCTTTGGTGGCCCGTGTAGTCCGTTCAGCCAAGGCCCGTACTTCATCGGCAACCACCGCAAAGCCACGGCCCATCTCGCCAGCCCGGGCAGCTTCAATGGCAGCGTTCAGGGCCAGCAGGTTGGTCTGGTCAGCAATATCCTCAATGGTGCCTACAATGGCGCCGATCTGGTCAGAGCGTTGCCCAAGTCCTTCAACCGTTGTTGAGGATTGGGTTACCCGCTTGGCAATATTTTCCATCACATCGGCACTGCTGCGGACAATCTGAGCGCCGGTGGTGGTCTGCTCAGTTGCCTTTTGTGAATTTTCAGCTGCATAGAGGCAGTTGCGGGCGATGTCGGATGAGGTGGCTGACATCTCTTCGCTGGCTGTGGCAATGGTGCCGGCCTGCATGGCAACCTCTTCTGCCGCATCAGCCATGGCATTAGTGGTATTTTGAACCATGGAGACTGAATCACGCACCAGATCTGCCACGCTAAAAAATTTGCGCATGGCCTGGTTCATGTCGTTCATCATGGCATTAAAGGCGATGCCCAAACGGCCGATTTCACCAGCTGCGTTGGTTTCTGCCCGTACAGACAGATCACCGGCAGCTGCCTTTTCCATGGCGGCTACAATTCCCCCCAGTGGTTTAAAGGCTTGATTGCAGAGCCACCACAGCACCGTGGATGAGCCCACCAGCAGGACCAGTCCCAGCAGAAGTCCGTTCAGCATGCTGCCGGTTTTGTTCAGCAGGGTTAGTAGCAGTACGGCGGAAAACACAACAATAGCATTGCCAAAGATGATGCGACCGGTGAATGACATGGTGAACCTCCTGGTTCAATAAAATTACAATGAAATGTCTAACCTGTCAGTCTGCTGAACTCTGCGATTTTACTGAAAAGCCGGTTGATGGCGGTTAACAGTGCCAAGCGGTTGGTACGAACATCGGTATCCTCTGCCATGACCATAACTGCATCAAAGAAGGCATCTACGGCCCACTTCAGGCCGGCGATGTCGGAGAGGGCTTCCAAGTACTGATGGCGCTCAATCTTTTCCTGGGCAGCGGTTTTAGTCTCTTGCAGCACCCGGTAGAGGGTGTGCTCTGCCTCATCCTGGAACAGGGCTGGGTCAACCGGTGCATCCACACCTTCCTTGATAATATTGCAGACCCGTTTAAAGGCCACGGTCAGGGGCTGGAAATCATCCCGTTGGCGGAAGGTGTCCAGGGCGCGAATCCGTTGGGCACAGTCTGCCAGATCATCGAACCTGGCAGCCACAGCAGCCTCAACTACGTCGGATGGGTGGCCATTGCCCAGAAGGTTGACAAAGCGGCCACGGAAGAACTCCAGCAGATCGCGCTGTACCTCATCACGAGGGCGGGTTAGTTTTGCTGCCAACAGATCAAGTGACGCACTGATTAATTCTGACAACGATAGACGGTACCCCTTGTCCAGAATGATGCTGATCATGCCGATGGTGGCACGGCGCAGGGCATAGGGGTCGGCAGCGCCGGTCGGGATCAGTCCGACACTAAAGCAGCCGCAGAGGGTGTCCAGCTTGTCAGCCAGGGAAACAAAGGCGCCGATATCCGAGGCAGGCAGGTCTCCGCCTGCCTGAGTTGGCAGATAATGCTCGGCAATGGCGTTGGCCACTGCGGCTTCCTCGCCATCATGCAGGGCATACTCGCGGCCCATGATCCCCTGTACTTCAGGAAATTCGCAGACCATACCGGAAACCAGATCAGCCTTGCAGAGAAAGGCCGCCCGGCTAGCCTGCTGCTTGACAGCCGGATTAAGTTGCGTAGCCAGCTGCTCCGCCAGAGCCCGGAAGCGTTCCATTTTTTCATAGGAGGTGCCCAGCTTCTGCTGGTAGACCACGCTTTTAAGCGCTTCGACCCGGCTTTCAAGCCGCACCTTATGGTCTTCATCAAAGAAGAAACGGGCATCAGACAGACGGGCCCGCAGCACCCGTTCATTGCCCTTGACCACTACGGACGGGTCTTCTGCCAGAGTGTTGGGGATGGTGATGAAGTAAGGCAGCAGCTTGCCGCTTTCATCCACCACCGAGAAGTACCGCTGGTGGGAACGCATGGAGGTGATCAGCACCTCTTTGGGTACCACCAGGAACTCGGCCGGGATGCTGCCGATAATGGCACTGGGATACTCCACCAGGTAGGTAACCTCTTCCAGTAGCGATTCATCCGGCAGCAGGTGACCGCCGGTGGTCTTGGCAATCCGGTGGCTTTCCTTGCGGATGATCTCTTTGCGGCGTTCCTGATCAACAATCACAAAGTGCCGCTCGCACTCTTCCAGATAGTGTGCAAAGTCCCGCACCGGAAAGCTGCTGTTGGCCATGAAACGGTGGCCACGGGAGATGTTGCCGCTCTGGATTGGACCAAAGGAGAACGGCACCACAACGCCGTCAAACAGGGCCACAATCCAGTGTATCGGGCGGGCAAAACGGACATCCAGGTCTGCCCAGCGCATTGATTTTTTAAACGGAATGCCAGACACCAGTCTGGGCAGGATCTCGGCCAGCAGTTCATGGGTCGGGCGCCCAACCTCCTGCTTGGTAACCGCCAGATACTCACCTTTGTCGGTGCTGATAACCTGCAGGGCAGAGACATCTACCCCCTGGCCACGGGCAAACCCTTCAGCAGCCTTGGTCGGTTTACCATCGGCATCAAAGGCGGCCTTCTTTGACGGTCCCATGGCGGTCAGCTCGGCATCGGGCTGGATGGTTGGCAGCCCTTTGATATGCAGCGTCAGACGCCGCGGGGTTCCCATGGTGACGATGGCATCAAAACAGAGCCGGGCAGCATCAAGTTCTTTGCGGATCATCTCTTCAAGTGATGCAAGCGCCTTGGGGACAAATCCGGCCGGGATCTCTTCGGCACCAATTTCAAGTAACAGTTCCCTGGTCATGGTCTAGTTCCCCCCTTTCAGCATTGGAAAGCCCAGACGTTCCCGCTGGCGGACATAACCTTCAGCGCAGAGACGGGCCACGTTGCGTACCCTGCCGATGTAGGAGGCCCGCTCGGTCACGGAGATGGCGCCACGGGCATCCAGCAGGTTAAAGGTGTGGGAACATTTCATGACAAAATCATAGGCCGGGAAGACCAGATCTTTTTCAGCCAGCCTGATACACTCTTTTTCGTATTTGCCGAACAGTTCCAGCAGCAGGGCCACATCAGCCTCTTCAAAGTTGTAGGTGGAGAACTCAACCTCGGTCTGGTGATGGATATCGCCGTATTTAACCCCTTTAATCCACTCCAGATCGTAGACGTTGTCAACTCCCTGCAGGTACATGGCGATCCGCTCACAGCCGTAGGTAATCTCCGATGAAACCGGCTTCAGGTCAATCCCGCCAGCCTGCTGGAAGTAGGTGAACTGGGTGATCTCCATCCCGTCCAGCCAGACTTCCCAGCCCAGTCCCCAGGCTCCAAGGGTGGGTGATTCCCAGTCATCTTCCACAAAGCGGATATCATGTTGGCTGGGGTTGATCCCGAAGGCCCGCAGGGAATCCAGGTACAGGTCCAGAATGTTGGCAGGGGAGGGCTTCATGATGACCTGGAACTGGTAATAATGCTGCAAGCGATTGGGGTTTTCGCCATAGCGGCCATCGGTGGGGCGGCGGGATGGCTCCACGTAGGCCACATTCCAGGGCTCCGGCCCAAGCACCCGCAGAAAGGTGGCGGGGTTGAAGGTGCCAGCCCCTTTTTCAGTATCATAGGGCTGCTGGATTACGCAGCCCTGGTTTGCCCAATAATTTTGGAGCGACAGGATCAGGTTCTGAAACGTCACGGTCTACCTCCGTGAGGATGAAATTGAAATAAGTTGTATAAAATACCAGTGCCAAGGGGCGCCGGTCAAGAAACTAAGACTAACAGGGCCTTGAAAAACTATTCCGGAGGCCGTCTACTGCGTTGCGCGGTGCTCGCTTCCTCGCCTAACTGTTTGTTATGTCTCGGTCGCTGTGCTCCGTGCGCCTTGTATCCGGCCTTCCTCATAACGTTTTGCAAAGCCCTGTTACGGTGGACAATTTGCGCACATAGACTTAAACAGATTGGTACTCAGATAGCGATCCCCACGGTCTGGAATAATCACCACAATGGTACCGTTTTCAATCTCTTGCGCCAGCCTGAAGGCGCCGGCCATGGCAGCCCCGCCGGACATTCCGCAGAAGATTCCCTCATGGGAGGCCAGTTGCCGGGATGTTTCAAAGGCGGTCTCGTCATCAATCACGATCTTCCGGTGCAGCTGTTCTTCGTGGTAGATGGCCGGGACAATCGCCTCTTTCATATTCTTCAGACCCTGGATGGCATGTCCAAGATTAGGTTCGACCCCGATGATCTGTACTGTGGGGGCATGCTTGCGGAGACAGGCCGCGATTCCCATCAGAGTGCCGCCAGTACCCATACCGGCTACAAAGTGGGTCAGTGCTCCATCGGTTTGGGTCAGGATCTCCGGCCCGGTGGTCAGCTCATGGGCCAAAGGGTTATTGGGGTTGTCGTACTGATTGGGCATGTAGTAACGCCCCGGCTCTTCCCCGTAAATCTTGTGGGCCAGGCGGATGGCGCCGTCGGTCTTCTCGCAGCCGGGTGAAAGTACGATCTCAGCCCCGTAGGCCTCAAGAATGCTACGACGTTCTACACTGACGCAGGCTGGCATGGCCAGTTTGATCCGGTAGCCACGGGCTGCGGCAATCATGGCCAGGGCGATGCCGGTGTTGCCGGAGGTCGGTTCAAGAATGATTTTATCTGAAGTCAGCTCCCCCGATGCCTCCGCTGCCAGGATCATCTGACGGGCCGGCCGGTCCTTGATGGAGCCGCCCGGGTTGTTTCCTTCCAGTTTGGCAAGAATACGGACATGGGTGTTGGGATTGATTGCGGTGATCTGAATCAGGGGGGTGTTGCCAATAGCATCAAGAAGCGGTTGTCCGAGCATCAAAGGTACCTGCCTGAAATAAGTAGTGAATTTTAATGGTATGGTTTGTTGATTGAAATTGTTTTTATAGCCTTTCGCCGACAGTGGGTCAAGCAGATATCAGTGCAAGTACTTGTTCATCGGTCACTTTTTATTGTCACTTTCCTGTTGACATCCTCTGGTTGTTGTGGGTATCGTGATTAAACTTCAGTTGCAACCACCCTGCTGTGCTCATTTCCAAATTAAAGAGAGTTTCCCGACAGCCGTTAACCCCGGGCTTTGCAGTTGGCAAAAGCCTCCACGTGAATACAACACTATCCCTGTTTTCTTGTGAGTTTAACCTTTGCCATTGCCTGAATATCCCAGTAACCCTATGCCAACATTACCGTCCTCTCATTTCTTGATGACGTCGTATCCCACCAGCAGGAGATCCTTGTCGTGAACCTCCAGGACTTGAAAAACAAAAAAATCAGCGAACTGAATGGCATTGCCCGTGATCTGAGTATTGAAGGGGCTTCGGGCCTGCGTAAGCAGGATTTGATCTTTGCGATTCTGAATGCCCAGACTGAACAAAACGGCTCGATCTATGGCGAGGGCGTTCTGGAAATTCTGCAGGATGGTTTCGGCTTCCTGCGGGCGCCAGACTACAACTACCTGCCGGGCCCTGATGATATCTACGTTTCCCCTAGCCAGATCCGGCGCTTTAACCTGCGTACCGGTGATACGGTCTCCGGTCAGATTCGTCCGCCCAAAGAAGGTGAACGTTACTTTGCCTTGCTGAAAGTAGAGTTGATCAACTTTGAGACACCAGAGGCCGGGCGTGACAAGACCCTCTTTGATAACCTGACTCCGCTGTATCCAGAGGAAAAGCTGATCCTGGAGACGGCCCCTGACAACTACGGTATGCGGGTAATGGAACTGGTTTCGCCAATCGGCAAGGGACAGCGTGGTCTGATCGTGGCTCCCCCCCGGACCGGCAAAACCATGCTGATCCAGAATATTGCCAACTCGATTGCAGCCAATCATCCCGAGGTGTATCTGATTGTTCTGTTGATTGACGAACGCCCGGAAGAAGTGACAGATATGCAGCGTTCAGTTAATGGTGAAGTGGTTTCTTCTACCTTTGACGAACCGGCTACCCGACACGTACAGGTGGCCGAGATGGTAATTGAGAAGGCCAAGCGTCTGGTGGAGCATAAGAAGGATGTCGTGATCCTGCTTGATTCCATTACCCGTCTGGCCCGTGCCTACAATACTGTGCTGCCTCCTTCCGGCAAGATTCTGACTGGTGGTGTGGATGCCAACGCCCTGCAGAAACCGAAGCGGTTCTTTGGCGCGGCCCGTAACATCGAAGAAGGCGGTTCGTTGACCATCATCGCCACCGCTCTGGTGGATACCGGCAGCAAGATGGATGAAGTTATCTTTGAGGAGTTCAAGGGGACCGGCAATATGGAGGTCCACCTGGATCGCCGTCTGGTGGAAAAGCGGACCTTCCCGGCTATAGACATCAATAAGTCAGGCACCCGTAAGGAAGAGTTGTTGATTGAGCGGACAGCTCTGAACCGGATCTGGATCCTGCGTAAGGTGTTGCATCCGATGAACGTGGTGGATGCCATGGAGTTTCTGCTGGATAAACTGTCTGAGACCAAGGGGAATCAGGACTTCCTCGATTCCATGAATAAGTAGTCGGAAGATAATTTAAAAAAGTGCTTGATGTTTTTTGTGTAAATCCGATATCCTACAATTTCGTCAATAGACAGCTTTATTAAACGAGCTGCAATTATCAGGAGGTAGCAGATGAGAGAAGGAATTCACCCGATGTACAATGAAGTGACCGTCAAATGTGCCTGTGGCAACAGCTTCCAGACCCGTTCCACCCGCAAGGAAATCTTTACCGAGATTTGTTCTGCATGCCACCCTTTCTTCACTGGCAAGCAGAAGCTGGTTGATACTGCTGGTCGTGTTGAGCGGTTTAAGAAGCGTTACGGCCAGGCTTAACATTGCATGTAGTTTTCTCAGGGGGGGTGTGCCTGCGGGTGCAGCCCCCTTTTTGTATCCAGAGGATTATGCATGAACATCGAACTGCTGCACCATACCCCTGAACCTGAACGGACCGTTGCGTTGGCGGCCCGGCTTTGTTATTCACCCACCGGTCTTGATGAGCTGAAGGAAAAGATCGGTAGCGGTGATATCCGCCAGTTTATCGACAAGATCATGTCCCTTGGCCACCACTCGGTGCTGGAGCATGCCTCCTTTACCTTCGGGGTGGAGGGGATCTCGCGAGTCACCTCCCACCAGTTGGTGCGTCACCGGGTGGCCTCCTATTCCCAGCAATCCCAACGTTATGTCTCCCATGTTGAGCGCTTTGATGCGGTAATTCCTCCGTCGATTGACTCAAATGAAGAGGCAAAGCGGATCTTTGACTTCACGGTTGGAGTGGTGCATCAGGCCTATAAACAGTTGGTTGAGATGGGGGTGCAGCCTGAAGATGCCCGTTACCTGCTGCCCAATGCCACTGAGACCAAGGTTATCATCACTATGAATGCCCGTGAACTGCTGCATTTCTTTAAGCTGCGCTGCTGTATGCGTGCCCAGTGGGAGATCAGGAGCATGGCGGTGGGGATGCTCAAGCTGGCCAAACAAGCGGCCCCTACCATCTTCCGTGATGCCGGCCCCGGCTGCGTTGCCGGTCCCTGCCCGGAAGGTGAATTCTGCTGTGGCCGTACGGCCCAGGTGCGTAAGCAGTTCAGGAGTCTTACCTAAATGGAAAAAATCAATATCGGTGGTCAGGCCATACTTGAAGGGGTGATGATGCGTGCCCCCCGGGCCATGGCCATTGCGGTCAGACGCCCCAACGGCGAGATCGTGGTCAAGCGGGAGCAGATGCCTCCCCTGTCAGAACGGTATCCGATTGTGAAACTGCCGATTCTACGTGGTGCCGTGGCGTTGTTTACCTCGTTGATCCTGGGGATCAAGGCCCTGAATTTCTCCGCCAACGAAGCGCTTGAGGAGGAGGTTGACGAGAACGGCGAGAGCAAAAAAGAAGAACTGACCTCCTGGGCCTTGGCCGGTACCATGGCGGTGGCCTTTGGCTTCGGTATCGCCCTGTTTTTCTTTCTGCCGCTGTATCTGACCAAACTGCTGGTACCGATTATCGGTGACCATAATGTGATCTTTAACCTGGTGGATGGCGTGATCAGGGTGATCATCTTCCTGATCTACATCTGGTCCATTGCCCGGATGAACGATATCCAGCGGGTCTTTCAGTACCATGGTGCTGAACATAAAACGATCTTTGCCTTTGAAGCAGGCGCAGAGCTGACCATTGAACGGGTGAAGACCTTCAGCCGTCTTCATCCCCGGTGTGGCACCAGCTTTCTGCTGATCGTGATGCTGGTCAGCATCGGTGTTTTTTCTTTGATTCCCAAGGCGTGGCCCTTTGTCTACAAGGCGCTGTCACGGGTGGTGCTGTTGCCGCTGATTGCCGGTATCTCCTACGAATTTCTGAAGTGGAGTGCCAAGAACGATCAGAATCCGCTGGTGAAGTTGGTGATTACCCCCGGACTGGCCCTGCAGCGCCTGACCACCCGTGAGCCGGATGATGACCAGATAGAAGTGGCTATCCGTTCGGTAAAAGAGGCCTTGGATGAAAACGGCGGTTATGCCGATGACAGACTTGTTGTGTGAGGAATTAACAGATGTTTGACAAGATACAGGATTTAGAGATCCGTTTTCAGGAACTGGAATCATTGCTGTCCGATCCGACCGTAATTGCCAACCAGCCGGAGTTCCGCAAGTTTTCCCGCGAGCATGCGGATCTGGCTCCTTTGATCGAGGCGTTCCGTCGCTACAAAAAGGTGTTGGAAGAGCTGGAAGAGAATCAGGAACTGCTGTCTGACCCTGAGATGAAGGAGATGGCTGAAGAAGAAATCAGCCGCCTTAGCGAAGAAAAAGAACGCCTTGATGCAGAGATCAAGATCCTGCTGCTGCCTAAAGATCCCAATGATTCCCGTGACGTTATTCTGGAGATCCGGGCCGGAACCGGCGGCGATGAGTCAGCCCTGTTCAGTGGCGATCTGTTTCGGATGTACTCCCGCTTTGCCGAGAAAAACCGCTGGAAGGTGGAGATGCTTTCCTGCTCCGAGTCAGAGCGGGGCGGCTATAAAGAGGTGATCGCCTCCATTGAGGGGCAGGATGTCTTTGCCAAGCTGAAGTATGAATCCGGTACCCACCGGGTCCAGCGGGTGCCTGAAACCGAAGCCCAGGGCAGAATTCATACCTCTGCCTGCACCGTGGCGATCATGGCTGAGGCGGAAGATGTTGATATTGATATCAGGCCGGATGACCTGAAGATAGATGTCTACCGCTCCTCCGGTGCTGGCGGACAGCACGTTAACACCACCGATTCGGCGGTGCGGATCACCCACCTGCCAACCGGTACGGTAGTGGCCTGTCAGGAAGAGCGTAGCCAGATCAAGAACCGCGCCAAGGCGATGAAGGTCTTGAAGACCCGCATTCTGGACAATATCCTGCAGGAACAAAATTCAAAAATGGCGGCAGACCGTAAGCAGCAGGTGGGGTCTGGTGATCGCTCCGAGCGGATTCGCACCTACAACTTTCCCCAGGGCAGGATGACCGACCACCGGATCGGTCTGACTCTCTATCGGCTGGATTCAATCATGGCAGGCGACATTGAAGAGATCACCGATTCCCTGCGTACCTTTTACCAGATGGAAGCACTCAAAGCCCAAAGTGAAGGCAACTAACGAAACCTGGACCACCCTTAAGGTCCTGACCTGGACAACTGGCTACCTGGCTGAAAAGGGGGTTGAGAACGCCCGCCGTGAGGCAGAGTGGCTGTTGTGCGAGGCAACCGGCCTGGACCGGATGGGGTTGTACCTGAACTTTGACAAGCCGCTGCAGGATGATGAACTGGCCACTTACCGCAGTATGGTGGCCCGCCGTGGCAAGCGTGAGCCGTTACAGCATATCCTGGGTAACCAGGAGTTTGATGGACGTGAATTTGTTGTTACCAAAGATGTCCTGATCCCCCGTTACGACACAGAAACCCTGCTGGAAGAAGCGGTCCGGCAGGCTCCCCAGGCCCACACGGTTCTGGATATCGGCACCGGTTCCGGCTGTATTGCCATCTCACTGGCCCACCGCCTGCCCCATGCAGCAATAACTGCCGTTGATCTCTCCCCTGATGCACTGTCCCTTGCCCAACATAATGCAGAACAGAATAACGCCCAGATAGAGTTCCTGCTGGGCTCGTTTTTCCAACCGGTCAGCGGACGCCGCTTTGATCTGATTGTCTCAAACCCCCCCTACATTACCAGTGCTGATCTGGCTGATCTGCAACCAGAGGTACGTGATTTTGAGCCCCGGCTTGCGCTGGATGGTGGTCCTGATGGTCTGGACGCCTATCGGGTACTGGCTGCCGAGGCCCCCCTTCACCTTGAGCCAAATGGCTGGCTGTTGTTGGAGATTGGTGCTGGCCAGGATAAAGATGTGGCAGGACTGCTTGCAGATGCCGGTTTTGATGCTATCGTAACCGTACCGGACAGCGCCGGTATCCTGAGGGTCGTAGGAGGGCAGTGGCATGCAGTATGATCAGGCGATAAAGGTGCTTGAAGAGGCTGATTGTCTGGCTGACCGGACAACAGTCGAGGCAGCTCTTGACCGGATGGCCGCTGCAATTACAGCCAGCATCGGCAAAAAAAATCCAATGGTCTTCTGTGTCATGAACGGCGGTTTGATTGTCACCGGCCAGCTTCTGACCCGGCTTAGCTTTCCGCTTGAGGTGGGCTACCTGCATGCCACCCGCTATGGCCGTGAAACCACCGGCGGCGATCTTGAATGGAAGGCCCTGTTTCAGGCCGATGTTGAGGGACGTACCGTGCTGTTGGTGGATGATATCCTGGACGAAGGGGTAACCCTGCTGGCCCTGGTTGATGCCTGTCGCAGCCGTGGTGCCACGGAAGTCCTGACGGCGGTACTGGTGGACAAACAGCATGATCGCAAGGCCTGTCCCGGTTATCACGCTGACTTTACCGGCCTTGAAATAGCTGATCGGTTTGTCTTTGGCTATGGTCTGGACTATGACGGTATATGGCGTAATGCGCCGGGGATTTACGCCGTAAAGGGGATGTAGGAACGCACTATTTCCGCAATCTCTGCGTTGTGCTTCACTCGTGCCTGCTCAGCGTACTACTAATGTACGCCTCCGCGGCACTCGCTCACACGCCTTGACCTTGCGAAACTATCGCGTTCTTCGTTAAGGGTTGCTATGAAAAACTTCTTTGAATTCAATCGATATAACACCTCCTACCGCCAAGAGACCCTGGCCGGTCTCACTACCTTTCTGACCATGGCCTATATCATGGTGGTCAACCCTTCCATCCTTGCTGTGGCTGGAATTCCTAAAGATGCCCAGGTGACTGCCACCATCCTGGCTGCAGTAATCGGCTGTCTGATGATGGCCTTCTGGGCCAAGCGGCCCTTTGCCATTGCCCCCTATATGGGAGAAAACGCTTTTATTGCCTTTGTGGTGGTGAAGGGGATGGGCTATTCCTGGCAGGTGGCACTGGGGGCGGTCTTCTGGGCTGGACTGGTCTTTATCCTGTTAACGCTTCTGAAGGTGCGCTCATGGCTGGCTGAGTCAATTCCGATCACGCTTAAGGCCTCCTTTGCCGTGGGGATCGGACTGTTCCTGACCTTTATCGGCCTGAATGAGACCGGGCTGGTGGTGCTGGGGGTGCCTGGCGCGCCGGTCAGGCTGGGCAATATTGGCCAGAGTTCGGTGCTGCTGGCTTCGGCCGGGTTCCTACTGACGGTGGTACTGATGGCACGTAAGGTCAACGGTGCGCTGCTGTACGGCATTGTGGCCACAACACTTGGTTCTGTCCTGCTGGGGCTTACGAAGCTGCCGACATCTCTGGTCAGCCTGCCTCCCTCGCTTGAGCCGATTTTTCTGAAGCTGGATATTGCCGGAACCCTGCAGCCCGGCGTCTTTCCGGTGGTGCTGGTGATCTTTATGATGGCCTTTCTTGACACCATCGGCACTCTGATCGGCCTTTCCATGCGTGCTGACCTGCTGGATAAGGATGGCAACCTGCCGGAGATTGAACGCCCGATGTTGGCTGATGCCGTGGCAACTACTCTTGCGCCGCTTTTGGGAACCACCACCACCGGAGCCTATATTGAATCAGCCGCAGGTATTGCAGCCGGAGGCCGCACCGGTTTTACTGCGCTGGTTGTGGCAGTGCTGTTTGGGCTGTCGCTCTTTTTTGCACCGCTCTTTACCATGGTCCCCGGATATGCTGCCGGGATTGCCCTGGTGGTGATTGGCGCCCTGATGATTCAGGCGGTTACCCGGTTGGAGTTTGATGATCTTACCGAGCTGATGCCGGCCTTCCTGACCATCTCCCTGATGATCTTCACCTTCAATATTGGCATAGGGATGACCGTTGGGCTGTTTACCTATCCGCTGATCAAGCTCTGCACCGGCCGTGCCCGCGAGGTCTCCGGCGGCATGTGGGTGCTGGCGGCGTTGTCGCTGACCTTCTTTGTCTTTATGCCGAAAGGGTAGGCCAATCCCATTTCAAGGCGCAATCGTGAGAATCAACCTCCCTCAATCCCCCCTTGTCAGGGGGGAGGTTTAAGCCTTCTTTTTGTTGTGCCCCTCCCCTGACAAGGGGAGGCCGGGAGGGGTTTAGTATGAACTGGCTTTCTTTAAAGCTGTTGTTATTCCGTTGATTTGCGTCTGGTAATCAGGCGAACCTGCCGCTCGTGAAACCAGTAGTACCAGACCCAGTTCAGCAGTACCACAATCCGGTTGCGAAAGCCGATCAGGTAGTAGACATGCAATATCAGCCAGGCCAGCCAGGCCGGATATCCCTTTAAATTGAATCCAAAGGCGGTGGCAACGGCGGTATTACGGCCAATGGTGGCCATGCTCCCCTTGTCGCGGTAGTGGAAGGGAGCGGCTATTTCGCCTTGTTCCCGGGCTAGAATGGCTGAACCGGCATAGGCCCCCATCTGCATCGCCACTGGTGCTACCATCGGCAGGATCTTGCCTTCCTGTTCTAACCAGGCCATGTCACCCACCACATATACCTCAGGGTGATCGGCCAGGGTCAGGTCAGGCTGCACTGGAATCCGTCCGCCTCCGGCATGGGGAACTGCCAGACCGGCTGCCAGCGGGGCTGCCTTGACACCGGCTGACCAGATCAGCGTATGGGCCGGAATCACCGCACCATCGTGCAGCACCACCCGCGTGTCATCTGCATCAACCACCTGGGCATTCAGCAGTACTTCAACCGACATGCTGCGCAGCTTCTGCAGGGTGTACATCCCCAGTTCCTGGGGCATGGCTGCCAACAAGCGATCGGTGGCTTCCACCAGTATCACCCGGGCGGTCTGGATACCCAGCTCAGGGTAGTCTTTCGCCAGTACATAGGTTACCAGCTCAATCAGGGCACCGGCAAATTCAACCCCGGTTGGTCCACCACCCACAATCACAAAGGTCATCAGGGCCCGCTTGCGGGCCGGGTCCGGCTCAATTACTGCCTGCTCAAAACAGCTCAGGATCTGGTTGCGCAGTACCTCGGCATCCTCAAGCTCTTTCAGGTCGTAGGCGTGCTGTTGAACCGTGGTGAGACCAAAGAAATTAGTGGCGCTGCCAGCGCCGATAATCAGATAATCATAGCCCACTGGTCCGGTAGTGGTCTGTACCTCTCTGGTTCCAAAATCCACACCGGTTACTTCAGTCAGATGAAAGCGGATATTGGGCCATTGCCGGGCCATGGCGCGGATGGAATAGGCGATTGACTCCTGCTCAAGGCCTGCACTGGCCACCTGATAAAGCAATGGCTGAAACAGATGGTAGTTATTGCGGTCAATCAGCAGAACGTCAAGTCCGCTTCCTGCCATGGCGCGGGCAGCCCGGACACCGCCAAATCCCATACCGATGATAACTACCCGCTTTGTTTGCATAGGAATTTCCTTTCGTTGTTCAACTACTTTTACCATATCATGCCGGTCAGGCAAGTCTTAAAAAGACTGTATTGGTCTCTTTTGCGTTTTTTTGATACAAGTCAATGTCTAAGAAGATTGATCCGGTTATGGTGATACAAGATTAAAAGAGGAGGACGCCATGAGCGTAGCAAGCATACATAAGGATATGACCATCAAGGAACTGCTGGAGCAGCATCCCGAAACACTGGAGGTGCTGGTTGCCAACGGGTTTGAGAACCTGAAAGACCCCAAGGTGCTGGCCGGTGTTGGTGGCTTTTTGAAACTGGAGAGGGCAGCCCTGACCAAGAACTATGATCTGGATAATTTTCTGGGGCTTTTACAGCAGAAGGTTGATGAAAAGCATAACCAGGTGGATGTCACCATGAAGCAGACCCAGCAGGAGCAGAGCGAGATCACCATCTCCGGCCTGTTGCCCTGCCCGGTACGGCTGCCGTTGCTGGAGGGCTTTGACCGCTTTATTGAGCAGTACACCAAGGACAGCGGTACCACAGTCAGCTACAAATTTGAGGCTGCCTCGCTTGGTTCTGAGTGGATGGAAGAGCATATCCAGAAGGTTACCGAGGCTGACCAGCTACCGGATATCTTTGTCTCTGCCGGATTTGAGACCTTTTTTGATCCGGCCCATATTGGCAGATTCAAGGAACAGGGGCTGTTCAGCGATCTGACGAGTGGCCCGGTTAACAAGAGTTTTGATGGCCTGGACCTGAAAGACCCCAAAGGGCATTATGGTCTGATTTCAGTGGTGCCCTCTGCCTTCATGGTTAACCATGATGAGCTGGGTGACCTGGCGGTGCCCCGTACCTGGGCAGATATTCTGAAGCCTGAGTTTGAGCAGAAGGTGGCCCTGCCGGTGGGAGATTTTGACCTGTTCAACGCGATCCTGCTTACTATCCATAAGCAGTTTGGTGACGAAGGAGTCAGGAAGCTTGGACGCTGTATGCTGAAGTCCATGCACCCGGCCCAGATGATCAAGAATGCCCAGCGGGTGGCTGAAGAAAAACCGCCGGTGACGATCATTCCCTACTTCTTCAGCCGGATGGCCGGCATGGTCAAGAGCCTGGAGATTGTCTGGCCTGAAGATGGTGCCATTATCAGCCCGATCTTTATGCTGGCCAAGAAGGAGAAACAAGCCAAGCTGCAGCCGATTGCCGACTTCCTCTATAGTAAAGAAGTGGGAGAGATCCTGACCAACAAAGGGCTGTTCCCGTCTCTGAATCCGGCTGTGGAAAACCAGTTGCCGGAGCAGCATCCCTGGCAGTGGGTTGGCTGGGACTACCTCTACAGCCATGATATTGCCGCACAGATTCGTTACACCGTGGGGCTGTTTGAAGAAGCGATGAACGAAGGCTAAGGAGAATAATCCATGCACTTTTTAACCGTATCCGGTCCGCCATCATCAGGTAAGACCTCGGTCATTCTGCGGGTGATCGAGGCGCTGCAGGCAAAACAAAAAAAGATCGGGGTGGTCAAGTATGACTGCCTGATGACAGAAGATGACCTGAGCTATGCCAAAAAAGGGGTGCTGGTAAAGAAGGGGCTTTCCGGCTCCCAGTGCCCGGACCACTACTTTGTCAGTAACATTGAGGCCTGCGTCAAATGGGGTGTTGAGAACGGTTGCGATTTTCTGATCAGCGAATCAGCCGGTCTCTGCAACCGTTGTTCGCCCCATATCAAGGATATCACGGCTGTCTGTGTAATTGATAACTTAAGCGGCATCAACACCCCCCGCAAGATCGGGCCGATGCTGAAATCAGCTGATATTGTGGTGATCACCAAGGGGGATATCGTCTCCCAGGCCGAACGGGAGGTGTTTGCTTCGCGGGTTAAACAGGTCAACCCCGGCGCAACCATCATGAACATCAACGGCATTACCGGCCAGGGCGCCTTTGAGCTGACTACCCTGTTTGAAGAGGCCTCGGATATCGAGACCCTGAAGGGGATGCGGCTGCGCTTCTCCATGCCATCAGCACTCTGTTCCTACTGTCTGGGTGAAACACGGATTGGTGATGAATATCAGACCGGCAATGTCAGAAAGATGGAGTCTTGATCATGCACTACCACGATCTTTTACTACAGCCCTTGAAGCAGTTGCTGGCCGACTATCCCTGGCTGGAGGATTTCTTCAGCTCCTTCGGCCTGCAGCTACAGACCACAGAGCAGACCCTGCAGCAGTACCTGGATCAGCTTGACCCTGATCAGCTGCTTGATCTGGGTATCAGCCAGGAACAGCTCCAACAGAGCCTGCATGACTTTATGGCAGGTATGCTGGCCCTGGATGAGGCAGCTGAAAAGGTGGAGTCGCTGACCATTATTGGCGGTTTTGATAAGACCGGAACTGCTGAACAGTTGGAGCTTACGCTCAAGCCAGGAGAGGTGATCTGTATTGTCGGTCCAACCGGTTCCGGCAAGAGCCGGCTGCTGGCTGATATTGAGTGGGTTGCCCAGGGTGATACCCCCACCAAGCGCAAGATCCTGATCAACAACGGTGTGCCGGACAATAAATGGCGTTTTTCAACCGAGCACAAACTGGTGGCCCAGCTTTCCCAGAACATGAACTTTGTCATGGACCTGACTGCCGAGGAGTTTGTCAGGATGCATGCGGAGAGTCGCCTGGTACCTGACCCGGAAGAAAAGGTGGCCCGGATTCTGGAACAGGCCAATCAGCTGGCAGGGGAGCAGTTCAAGCCGGACACGCCGGTTACCTCCTTAAGCGGTGGCCAGTCCCGCGCCCTGATGATTGCCGATATGGCGATTCTGAGCAAGTCACCGATTGTGTTGATTGACGAGATTGAGAATGCCGGTATTGACCGTAAAAAGGCGCTGGAACTGCTGGTAAAACAGGAAAAGATCATCCTGATGGCCACCCATGACCCGATTCTGGCCTTAATGGGGGACAAACGGCTGGTCATCAAAAACGGTGGCATTGCCAAGATTATCGAGTCAAGCGATGCAGAACGGAAGAACCTGTCCAGGCTGGAAGAGCTGGATAACACCCTGCTGGCCCTGCGCAACAGGATCAGGTTCGGGGAAACGTTAGAGGAACTGTAAACTAAACAGCAAAGGAGATACGAACATGCATCAGGGATGTGATGGAAGTTTTGGTGGTGGAGCAGGGGTGGTTGATAAACTGCGGATGATGGGATACAGCGGGATGGCCATGCCGGTTGAGACTCAGCTGGTCTGTGAAGGATGTGGCATCACCTTCCAGATGAAGACCATGGAAGACCGCTGCCCCCAATGCGGTATGGTCTATGGGGTTACCCCCTGCCATGCCAGCGACCCCCGTAGTATTCAGGCCGCCGGGGTAGGCTATTGATATAATTCCAATTCCATTTCAAGGCCCTATCTTCGTTGGCTCGTCTTCGGCTCCTCAACGTACTGCGTGTACGCCTGAGTCGCCGAGCTCCTCGTCGCCTTGATAGCATCCTTGAACTGGAATCGGAATACCACGATGATTTTTCGTAGTAACGGGTAGCTCCAACAAAGGAGCTGCCCGTTTTTTTGTCCTGTGGTTACCAACTGTTTCAGGACAATCTAAAACAATAGGGCATATTTAGTTCACATTAAGCGGGATAATAGTGTAATGATACGTTTTGATTCAATTAAACCAGTTTAAGGTGTTTTGTAGTCTAAGCTAATCAGTAACTGTTGTTTTGGGACCGTGTGGCCATTTGGTATGGCTACAGGTCTTCGTAAGGGGATAGATATGGGATTCTCACTTGATCTTCGTTACCAGATCTGCCTGCAACCGATTGAACTACCGGTATTTAATCCGGTTGCTCTGGAACTGCTTCAGTTATTAACTGACCCGACCGTTGAAATTGATCGGGTTACCGAGATCATCCAGAAGGATCAGGCGCTGGCCATTCAGGTGCTCAGGATGGCCAATTCATCGGCCTACGTGGGGCGTACCCGCTCTGAGACCATCAAGGACGCCGTGAACCGTCTGGGGAGCAAGCAGATCACCAGCCTGGCAATGGCGGCATCGCAGGCGGCTCTGCATACCTCTGATCTTTCAATCGTCAATGCTGTCATGCGTGATCTCTGGCTGCACTCCCACGCCTGCGCACTGGGCTGCCGTTCACTTGCCATCAGCAGTGGCCATCGTGAACTGGCAGATCAAGCCTATCTGGCCGGTCTGCTGCATGATATCGGCAAGCTCTATCTGCTTAAGGCGATGGAGCGGATTTGGCAAGCCCGGGAGATAGAACTGGACCTTGATCTTGAGACCCTGCTGGATGTGTTTTCCGATATGCATGTGGAGCAAGGGGTTCGTATCATGAATCACTGGGATATTCCCCCCTTGTACTGTGCTGTTGCAGCCCATCACCATGCAGAGACGTTTGATGCCTCTGATACCCTGCTGGCCATAGTCCGGCTGGTTAATTTCAACAGTATGCAGTACAACCTGAACCTGTATCCGCGCCTGGTTCAGCCGCCGGATGCAAACTCGGAAATTATGGCGTTACACATTGATGAAAACGCCTTGACGACGCTTGAGGTAGACATGCAGGCAGCCTGTGCCTAGCCGGTCTTTTACCCTGTTATGCAATTGTGAAAAACTGTGTTTTCCTGCAATAGGTACCCCATGACCAGTACTGACCTCTATAGCACCCGTATCCAGAAAAACTTTGACGATGATCAGGCAGAGATCCTTGCCCTGCTGGAGGCAAACCTCAACAAGCCCCTTAAGCTGATCAATTATTACAAGGGGATTCCGCTCTCCTATCCGGCAACCATCGCCTCCATCAGTAGAGGGGTGGTTGATCTGGATGTTCAGGAAATGCAGGCCTTTACCATTGAACAGGCCCGCTCCACCTTTATTCGCAGTCCACTCTTTAAACATGACCTGTTTGCCCAGGCCCAGTATGTCAACGTAAGGAAAAAGGCAGCAACCTTTGTGAAGTTTTCCTACGTAGAGATCATGGCAGAACGCAGGAATTTTGTCAGGGTGGAGGTTGATGCCCTGGTGAACGTGGCGATTACCGCACCGGAAGGAGTTGTTGAAGGGAGATTAACAGATATCTCCCTGTCCGGCTTTGGTGTCTTGATTGATTTTACCTGTCCACTGGAGGCAGGCGTAGAAACCATGGTTCAGTTTACCCTTGTCAGTCCTGAGACTGGCCAGCCCGTTTCTATCAGTATTCCGGCAACACTGGTTACTATCAGCGGAGATATTTCGCCCTACATCTACCGGTTTGCCATCAACCCGGAGAAGCTGCTTGAACGTCAGATTTCACAGTATGTTTTTCAGCGGCAGGTCGAGATTATCAGGGAGGTTAAGGAGATCGTTTCTTAGCCACGCTGTATACAGGCACAGGCAGCAAAACGGGCAGCTTTCTTATGGAAGCTGCCCATTGTAACAACTGATTGGCCAGTTACCCCCCCCCCATTATTCAAGGCATACCACCACTCACTAGCGTACCTGCTTCAATGCTTCCTGTATCTCGTTCACTTTAGTCGGCTTGGTCAGGTAGCCATCAAACCCTTCTGACAACAACTGATCTTCAGTGCCTTTCAGCGCATTTGCGGTCAGGGCGATCACCGGAGTGTGCCGAACATCCGGGGGCTCTTCAGACCGGATTATTCTCAGAGCCTCCAGTCCCCCCATTACCGGCATCTGGATATCCATTAAAACCAGATCAATACTTTCTCTGCGCCACTGTTCCACCGCCTCCAGGCCATTACAGGCGAGTATGGTGTGGTGTCCCAGCTTTTTCAGGATCAGGTCGATGGTCTGTAGATTCATGGCATTGTCATCGACAATCAACACGGTGCGTGGTGTCTCGGATTGCAGCAGCTCCCGATAAGGTCTGGGGGCTGGCTGTTCGCCGATACTGCGGATGATGGTAAACGGCAGCTCAAGATGAAAACAACTGCCGGTTTCCGGGCGGCTTTCAAGCCGGATCGTGCCACCCATCAATTCTGCAAGCTGGCGGCAGATGGTCAGGCCAAGGCCTGTTCCGCCATATTTGCGGGTGGTTGAACTGTCTGCCTGCACAAAGGGGGCAAAGATCTTGTCCTGGGCATCAGGCGTAACGCCAATGCCGGTATCGCAGACACTAAGCCTGATCAGCGCGTAGCTGTCCTGCTGCAGAATAACTGCAGCCCGTATGGTGACACTGCCCTGCTCTGTGAACTTAATGGCATTATTCAGCAGGTTAAGCAGGATCTGTTTGACTCTGAGCTGGTCGCCGCTTACCAGATCAGGCAGCGTGTCTGATACTGCTGCTGACAACTGCAGGTGCTTGCGGTGGGCCAGCGAGATCTGGGTGGTAATAATGTCGTTAATGGCCTTGCGTAGAGAAAAGGGAGCGTATTCAAGCTCAATTTTGCCTGCTTCAATCTTTGACAGATCCAGGATATCATTGATCAGGGCCAGCAGGCTGTCACCGGAGGTCTTGATACAGTCAAGGTACTCCTGCTGCTCAGGGGTAAGATCAGTAAACTGCATCAGTTCAGCCATGCCGATCACACCATTCATCGGGGTGCGAATCTCGTGGCTCATATTGGAGAGGAACTCGCTTTTGGCCTGGTTTGCTGCCTCTGCTGCCTGTCTGGCCTCTTCCAGAGCCTGCTCAGCCTTGACTCGATCCGTGATGTCCAGCAGCACAGTCAGCATGAACTGCTGATTTTTCAGTCTGATCAGATCTACCGAGAAAAGCCCATGACGGATTGCACCTGATTTGGCTCGCACGGTGGCCGAGAAGTTGCGTACCAAGCCATACTCTTTGAGTAGATCACGCATGGCCTCGCGCTGGCTGTAATCGGCAAAGATATTAAGATCGTAAGAAGTTTTGCCGATTACCTCCTCCCTTGAAAACTCCAGCATACTGGTGAAGGACTCATTCACATCGACAAATACGCCCTCCTCAAGGGTGCTTAGCGCCATCAGTGCCGGGTTGGATCGGAAGGCGACGGAAAACTTCTCTTCCGATTCCTGTAGCTCCTGCATAAGTTTTGATTCTGACGTGATGTCTCGCAGGAGCTCCAGAATACAGGGGGTGCCGTCGATATCCTCAAAGGTAACGGTGACAATACTGAAAACCGTGCCATCCGGGTGGGTGATTGTACTAGGGATGCCGTCAGACAGACGCTGGTCTCGCAGACAGTAGCTACAAGGCTGGTTGCTCCCGGCCAGCATTTCATAACAGCAGATGCCGATCTGGTTGCCGTAACGACGTTGCAGCGGCTCATTCATATAGCGGATGACAAAATCCTGTCCAATCAGCAGCAGATAGATGCCGGTTTGGGAGATGGCGTCAAAGAGCCGTTCTTGCCGTTGTCGGCGGGTGACCTGTTCGGTGATATCCTGCACAACACCGATGGAACGTAGTGGTGTGCCGTCCGGGGCAAAGCTGGTTTGACATTGTTCAAGTAGGTGCTTGGTGCGTCCGTCAGGAAGCTCCAGTCGATGGGTGAGACGGTACGGTGTCTTTTGCTTCAGAGAGATATTGTAGGACTGTCGTACATGCTCCTGCTCATCGTCAGGAAGCAGTGCATACAGGGCTTCTGCGGTTGGCTGAAACAGCTGTCGATCCTGCTCAAAGATCCGGTAGGTCTCTGCAGACCAGATGAGCTGATTTGTGCTGTGATCGAAGTCCCAAGAACCGGTGTGACTGAGTTCCTGAGCCTGCATCAGCTGCAGGTGTGTGGTTTTAACCTGCTGCAGCAGTGTATTGAAGGCCTTTGCAAGGAATGCAATTTCATCGTCTGAGTCGTACATAACCGGTTGTGCAGATTCCAGATGGTCTGGATCAATTTTCTGGACTGCAGTGGTCAGTCGGGTCAGATGCCGGGTGATTCCTGTCGCAAGCCACCATGCACCGCCAATACCAAGTACTAGCGCCAGACTGATGCCGATCAGATAGGCGGTTCTGAAGCGGGTTATCGGCTGGAGCGCTTCATCCATCGGGTAGTGGGATGCCAGAATCCATCCGGTTTCAGGAAGCTTTTTAAAGCTGGCAATGACCGGTATGCCTTTATAGCTGAGGGTTTCTCCGCTCCCCTCAAACCCTTCACGGGTAGAGCGGTCAAAGAGAGGGTTTGCCCCCAGCGGCACGTTGTTTTTAAGGAGCAGACTCTGATCAGGGTGACTGATCATGACCCGTTCTTTGGTGTACAGGTAGAGATATCCGTTTTTGCCGACCTTTGTGTTGGCCATATCACTGAAAAGGCTGTTGTTCAACAGATCCAGGGCACCACCCATAATCCCGATCAGATGGCCATTTGCGTCGTAGATCGGTGCGGTCATCAGGATGGTGGGACGGCCATGTTTGGAGGACGGATAGGGGGTTGAGATATATGGTTTACCGGTTGCCACCGTCATCTTGTAATGATCGCGAAAGGAGAGATCCAGTCCGCGGCGTCCCGGTAGCCGGGGCGATTCAACGAAGATCCTGCCCCCTGGGGTAAACAGGAATCGTCCGCTGGCAAAGAGGTTTCTAATGCCGATTCTGTTGTCAAGCCAGGCCTGTGCCTTATCAGGGTTTTTGAGCAGATCATGGGGGAGTTCATGGGCGGTTGTGATCAGCATGTCATGGGCTGATTGCAGTTTTTCATCCAGACTGCTTGCCATACTACAGATCATACTGAATTGCTGTTTCTGGATCAGTTCTGTGGTCTGCTGTTTGAAAAAACTGTAGGTGCCGATGGCAGTACTAGTGAAAAGCAGCGCCAAAAAACAGATCACACTGTACAGTATCCGGTTCTTTATGCTGGAAGTGATCATGGTAAGATCTTTCTGTATGATGGCTTGGCGTTAACGCCAGAACCGCAGCCTGTTGCGTCCAGCTGCCTTGGCCTGATACATGGCGCTGTCCGCCTGTTTAAAAAGATCGCTTGCTGTGGTATGGCGGCCATTAAAAATCGTGGCTCCAATGCTTGGCGAGCAGAAGTAGTCAAAACGGTTAAGCTGATATTTTTCATTCAGAGCTGCAATAATCTTCTCCCCCACCAGTGTTGTCTGGGCAATCGCCTGCTGAGGCTCTGTGCCCATACCTGCCAGGATGATCACAAATTCATCACCGCCCAGGCGAGCCACTGTATCGGCCTCACGGACTGTCTCAAGCAACCGTTGGGCAACCTGTTGCAGCAGCAGGTCCCCCATATCATGGCCATGTCGGTCATTCAGCTTTTTAAAGTTGTCCAGATCGATGAACAGCACTGCTCCCGATTGGCCATTGCGGGCACTTACCACCAGGGCCTGTTGCAAGCGATCCATCAGCAGCCGGCGATTGGGCAGGTCGGTAAGTGCATCATAAAAAGCCATGTGGCTGATTTCATGCTCAAGCTCTTTACGCTGTGTAATATCTGTGTTGGAACCTCTGGTGCCCAGGTATGCACCCTGCTTGTCGAAAACAGGGCGGCATCGGTGCGAAATCCAACGAACTTCCCCGTTTTTACTGGTGACTCTCAGCTCCAGTTCTTCCTGCTGATGCTTCTGTGTGGCCGTATGCCGATGCTGGTTAAAGATCTGCTGGTCATCCGGATGGATAATTTTTGAACACAAATCAGGGTCTGCTGCCAGTTCAGTAACGCTGTAGCCAATGATACGTTCACACGAAGGCGAATTGTAAATCGCCTCTCCTGCGGGTCCGTTCCAAAACTCCCAGTCGTAGGTGTTTTCTGCCAGCGTTTGATACTTCAATTCTGAAGCTTCCAATGCCTGGTTGGCAGATTTGATCTCCTGGGTAATGACAGCAGACATGCGCCAGGAAAGAGCTGCGCCAAAGGCCAGTGAGAGCAGAATAATGCCGCCAGTAACCGGTAGCAGGGTTGTAAAGGTCTTCTCGACCTGGTTTTGGGAAATCCCCATATGTAGAATGCCGCCGGCAGGCGCTGGCAGAGGTACAGAAATATCACGGAAAACCTGTTTATGTTGATCTTGCCAGCGGACCGTTAACACTCCAATGCTCCCTGGCGGTCTCAGTTCAAGCAGACCTTTGGGCATCCCCTGGGGAAAGGTATGAACCAGCACTGAATTGTTATGTTCAAGCCAGACATAGGCAGCCACCTCTTTGTCTTTGGTGGCCTGGAACAGAGATTTGAGCTGCAGACGATCTTCCAGGAGCACCGGGTTTACACACTGGCTGGCCAGAAAGATCACATAGACCTCAGCCCTCCGTGCAGAAGTAACCTGATAGCGTTGGTACAAGAGAAAGAGCAGAATGGAACTTGTCAGAATCAGTACGATGCAAAGCAGGGTAAAGGTTCGATTAAAGAGGGTCTTTTGCAGGGTCATGGTGTCGCTTTCCCCACCGGATTATTCATGAGCCAGCGTGCCATCTGGCGAACCGTAGCATACATGCTGTCGTCAGTGGCTTCAAACCGGTCAATCTGCAGGTTGCGTAATAGCTCTTTTGCCTTGGGATCTGTGTGCAGCGTACTGAAAGCAGAACGCAGTGTGCGTTTGAGCTGTCCGTCAAGTTCCGGGTGTACCACAATTGGAGGAATGCCATAGGGGGGCGATTTCTCAATAATAGATGTGCGTCTGGTATCGGGTGAGCCCGTGGCATCCAGGTAATCCCAGACCAGCGAATCCACGGCAGCTCCATCGGCAAGCCCTTCTGCCACGGCATGAATAGAATTGTCATGGCTGTAGGTAAAAAAACTGTCAGAAAAAAAGTTTTCCGGGGATTTTTGTTGTTGAGCCAGCATATAACTCGGCACCAAAAAACCGGTGTTGGATTTTGGGTCAGTAAAGGCAAATCTTTTCCCGCGTAGGTCATCAAGCCGCTTTGCCGGACTGCCTTTAGGGACAATAATGTACGAATAGTAGATTTTTTTGCCATGTACTACCGGTGCGACAAGCAGTTCCATGCCAAAGGTGTCCTTTCCCTCAACATAGGCACCAGAACAGACCATAGCCAGATCCACCTTATGGTTTTTCAGCATGGCATTGGCTTCAGCGTAGGTCTTGCGCTGACTGATTTCAACGGGACGACCAAGCCGCTCACCGATCAGTTGCATCACCTGGGAGTAGGTGTTGGCCGTGCGTTCAGGAGAGATCATAGCTGCAATAACAACCCGCAACGGCTTGTTCTTGTTGAGGGGTAGAGCAGGGACGACAGCGTCCTGGATTGTTACTGAGGTATCAATCTGCCGTAGGTCCGGTGTGCGTGCGATCCACCAGATGGTTGCTACAGCCGCCAGTACCAGGCCAAGCGTCACAAGGGTCGCAGTACGGCTGATTGATCCAAAGCAATTATCACGACCAAGTCTTTGGGGCATCTGTTCTCCTGTGCTGTTTAAAAAAGCAGCGCCGTACTTTTGCGGGATGATTCCCTTGAGGATAGCTATACCAGAAAGATTGCCTCGTACCAGAGGAACAGGTCGTAAAAAAGCTGCCGCTTCTAAAAATAAGGAATAAAAGCGGACTGCCTTTTCAGACAGCCCGCCCCTATCTGGGCATGGTGCTCTCTATCCATGCCCAATTACCATCTTTGCAGTTACTTCACTTCACCGTAAGGGTCCTTCAGCTCCTGCTCCGGCTTGAACATCAGCTTCTTGGCGCCACGGTTGTTGGTGTATTTGGACAGTTCAAGATCAATCTTGACCGGCACATCTACACCAGCCTTGGTCAGGGCTTGACGCAACAGGCCGTCAGCCTTGCCGGCGTACATGGTGGCATCACCAAGAATACGCATTGCCTCGGTAGGGTTGTGGAAACCGATGGAGTTTTCGGCGCCAAAGAACAGGTTCCGGTAGAAACCTTCTTCATAGTAGAACTTGGCTTGATCATACAGTTTCTGATCAATCTGCTTACCGGCTGCCTGTTGTTTGTGGGTCATCTCAAACAGTTTGGCAACGGTGGCCAGGGCATAACCGGAACGGATGTACTGGGATGCAGCACGGTCCTGGATCGTTAGAACCTGGTTCTTGAGCCATGCAGGGCTTTCGGTGTGGCACTGCTGGCAGGCCTTGAAGTCATTCTTGAGCGGGCTCATGATCCGGTGGTCAGAGATCTTTTTGCTACCCACCTTGGTGTAGGGCATGTGGCAGTCAGCACAGGATACGCCAGCCATCCAGTGTACGCTCTGGTTGGAGTACATCTCGAATTCAGGGTGACGGATGTAGGCCATTTTGAAGCCGGTTACAGCCTGTGTCCATTCGCCATAGGATTTGTCGCTACGCATTTTCTTGATGATGTTCTCAATGCTGATTTTGCCCCACTTGCTTTCGTCCCAGGGGAAGAAGACGTCCTGAGATTTCATGTTGGCATCTTTGGGGATGGTGTAGGTTACGTGGCACTGTGCACATACCAGCGAACGTTTGTCCTGGTTGGTCAGTTTGGTCTGGTCAACGCCCATCTTGTCCAGTGCTTTTGAGAGGGTGAAGCCACGGGAAATCTTTAAGCCCATGTCCTTGTTGTTGTGACAGTCAATACAGGTTACGCCCATTTCCTGATGCTCTTTGGGGATCTGGTTGACTGCATCGGCATAGGATTGTGAGAAGTAAGTGACACCCTGCTTCTGAGCCAGTTGCGGTGCGTAAGGGGTCTTGCAGGTCAGACAAGCGCCGCCACCCTTCAGACGGGAGGGGTCGATATCCTTCTGATCTTTCATCATGTAGACGTGGCCGCGTGGCTCGTTGTACTCAATACCAAAACCCCAGCCGTTAAATAGCAGGGCGATGAAGGGGTATTCAGACAGCTTGTCATAGACCTTGCCGCCGTCATTGCCCTTTTTGTACTTGCTTTTGCCTTCCGGTGTGGCTTCGGCAGTTTTTTTCCAGGTTTCGTATTCTTCAGGGTAGTTTTTACCCCAGACAGCGGGGTCAATTGTGCCGTCAGGAATTTCTGCTATTTTGGCTTTTTCTGCCTTGGGTGGAGCGCAGGCGGTTACCATGAAGCCGCACAGTGCGACTACCATGATTGATGCAAACAATTTCATTCTCATACTCAATCCTCCTGGATGATAGTGGCGGGTTAGTTGGTTTCAATACTGCCGGTACCGGTGTGGGTTATGCGACGGTGGCATTTCCAGCAGTCACGGGAGGTATCCATCTGTGATACCAGTGTTTCGTGACAGCGGATGCAGTTGGCCTTGACCATTTTTGCGCCATGTTCGGAGAGCTTGATGTTCTCCGGTATCTTGCCAAAGTTAAACACCAGAACATCTTTCATGCCGTCAATGGATTTCCAGATGTAGTGCGAGGCAACACCATCATTAGGCAGGTGGCAATCCACGCATTTTAGACGCCGGTGGGCGCCGGAGTGCATAAAGGCGGTGTGTTGTGCCTCCATGACGTGGCAGCTTGCACAAAAATCAGGTGTCTCTGATTTTGCAAGCAACTTGGGCGGACCAAGCATCAGAAACAATCCAAACAGACCGGCGCAGGCAGCGGCAATGGCTAGAACCTTCAGCCGTTTACCACTAAAAAAATCTCCCATCCCTTCACCCCCCTTCCCCTTATTGATCCACATGAGTGCAAGCAGCGGAACGCCTCAAAGCCTTCCGCTGCTTGCCGTTTCGGCAAAAACTATTTGCCCGCAACAATTGCTGCGACATCGTCTGCAACGGTGCCGATCGGCTTGATGTCGAAGTTTTCCACCAGTACCTTGGCTACGTTGGGAGACAGGAAGCCGGGCAGGGTGGGTCCAAGGCGGATATGCTTCACGCCAAGGAACAGCAGGGCCAGCAGTACCACCACCGCCTTCTGCTCGTACCAGGCGATGTCGTAGGAGATTGGCAGATCGTTGATATCATCCAGGCCGAAGACCTGCTTCAGTTGCAGGGCAATGTAGGCCAGCGAGTAGGAATCGTTACACTGACCGGCATCCAGCACGCGGGGGATGCCGCCGATATCGCCCAGCTCCAGCTTGTTGTAGCGGTACTTGGCGCAGCCTGCGGTCAGGATGACGGTGTCCTTCGGCAGCTCTTTGGCCACTTCGGTGAAGTAGTTGCGGCCGGTGTGGCGGCCATCGCAACCGGCCATGACCACAAAGCGCTTGATGGCGCCTGATTTAACCGCTTCAACCACCTTGTCTGCCAGTGCCATTACCTGATGGTGGGCAAAGCCGCCCACGATCTCGCCTTTTTCAATCTCAACCGGCGGCTGGCAGGTCTTGGCCTGGGCGATGATCGCTGAGAAGTCCTTGCGGCCACCCTTCTGGCGCTCGGGGATATGCACGGCGCCGGGCCAGCCGGCCATACCGGTGGTGTAGATCCGGTCTTTGTAGGCATCCTTGACCGGCACGATGCAGTTGGTGGTCATCAGGATCGGGCCGTTGAAGGAGGCAAACTCCTTGTCCTGCTGCCACCAGGCGTTGCCGTAGTTACCGACAAAGTGGGGGTACTTCTTGAAGGCCGGGTAGTAGTTGGCCGGCAGCATCTCACTGTGGGTGTAGACATCAACGCCGGTACCGGTGGTCTGCTCCAGCAGGTCTTCCATATCATGCAGGTCGTGGCCGGAAATCAGGATGCCGGGGTTGGTGCGTACCCCGATGTTGACTCTGGTGATCTCAGGATTGCCGTATTTGGTGGTGTTGGCCTCATCAAGCAGGGCCATGGCGGTAACCGCCACTTCGCCGCACTTAAGCACCTGGCTGATCATCTCATCAACCGTCAGCTCCTGGGTGGTGGATGCCAGTGCTGAAACCATGAACTCGTAGATCTCTTTCTTCTCAAAGCCCAACATTGCAGCATGCTCGGTATAGGCAGCCATCCCTTTCAGGCCGTAGATCAGCAGCTCTCGCAGTGAGCGGACATCTTCATTGGGCTGCGACAGAACACCTACTTCCTTGGCCTTGGCAGCAAACTCGGCCTCGCTGCCGTTCCAGGTGACACAATCCTGATTGCCGGTGAAGCCGGTTGCCAGTTTAAGGGCATCCCGCTTGGCAAAGGCCTCTTTGATCAGAGCGGTGATCCTGGTGTTGTCAAAGTTGGCGTTGGTGATGGTGGCAAAGAGCCCCTGACAGACAAACAGACCGGTGGCATCCTCAAGTTTGCCCTGCTTCTGGGCTTCTACTGCGACGACGGCAATTCCTTTCAGGGCAAAAACCAGCAGGTCCTGAAGATTGGCGGTGTCTTCCTTTTTGCCGCAGACCCCGGCGATGGTGCAGCCGGTCCCTTTGGCGGTTTCCTGGCATTGGTAACAAAACATGCTCACGGGTTTTCTCCTTTGGTTGGTAGTAGTTGAGTTATGGAATGAGGCGAGACAGTCAGTTTTTCTGAAACAACCATAGCGCAGTCCTGTTTGAAAAAAGGATGACGGTGGTCAAAAATGTGTTGATTCGAACTAGCCTCTGCAGATTGGATAAAAAGAGCACCAGCAGCCCTTGGCCGCTGGTGCTCTTCTGATTTCAGCCTACTTCTTGCTGGCTTTCTTCTTCATATCTTCAGCCATCTCACGGATCTCGGTCAAATCCTTCTTCATCTTGGCATAGCCGTACCAGGTGGTGTAGTCCGGGTTCATATGGAATGCCCCCTGGAAGGTCTTCATGCGATGATCCATGAACATCTCATATAGCGTCTGCTCGATCTTGGTATCGACATCATAGAAGGTCAGCAGATCCGGGTAGGCGTACGGCTGTCCGGCTTTCTGCTTGATGATCCCCTGCTGATACAGGTCACCCACAATGCTGATCGCTTCACTGAACAGCTTGTCTGCTTCTTTACCCATCTGGTCAGCGTTTTTGAAGTTTTCCTTCACAAAGTTGGGAGAGTGGCACTGCTGGCAGATCGCCACGTACTTGCCCCGCTCCTTGTCAAATTCTTCCTTGGTCAGACGGGCTACTTTACCGGCCTTGACCACATCCAGACGGCCGGTGGGCTTGCCAGCAGGATCAAGTACGCCCATGCCTTTCAGAATGGTGGCGCGATAGCCCATCCACTCAGCATCGGCCTCAGGCAGGCGCACAGCCAGAAAGCCCCAGGCTGACATCACACGGTGGTTACCGTTGGGCATATGGCAGGTCTGGCACTTGGGGGCGCGGTTCTTGGCGCCAGGGTTGATGGCGCGGTTGGTCAGGTAGGTAGTGCCGTGCTTGGAGCCGGACCACATCTCCCACTGGGGATGGTCAAAGCCCATGTGACAGGTCTGGCAGGCCTCAGGCTCGTTGGCCTCGGCCTTTGAGAAGGCATGCCGGGTGTGGCAGTTCTGGCAGTCCATGCCGTACTTGTAGTATTTGCGGGCCTCGGTCTCCCGGCCCTTGGCATCAACCAGTCCCAGGGTGTGGCAGCCGCCGCAGCCTTTCTGGCCAGCCATGAACGCCTTGGGCTGATGGGCTGAACGGGGCATCGCATCCAGGGCTATCTGGCCAAGTACATGCTTGCCGTCCATATACTGGTTAGCTTGATCCGGGTGACACTGCTTGCAGGTGGCAATGGTGGGCAGCTGGGCCTTTGCCACATCCTTCTCGCTGGTGTGGAAGGTGCCGTGACAGGCTTCGCAGGTCAGGGTCTTGGACATCTTGCCGCGGTTAAAGTCCTTGACCATCGCCGGCGAGATCTTGGCGTGGCAGGTCTCACAGTTGGATGGTTTGGCCAGTGCCAGTGCCGGCATCAGTGCCAGACAGGCAACCATACTGATCAGCATGCTGCTAAACCGTTTCATTGCGCGCATCTTCGTTCCTCCTTCAGGATGTGAGTGCTATCCAGCCAGATGCTGGTATCTATACAGGTAGTAACTATGCAACAAGTTTGATGAAAGTCAAATTTAGCAAAATAAAGTGGTAAATGAACGTTTACATTGGCTGGTGCTATGCATTGAAGCTTGACATACTCTGGCTTAAGGCTTAGTTATGTAAATATGAAATCACAAAACGTGCTCGAAAAAAAGGCAACACACGTAAGACAGGCCGAGATCGTGCAGGCTGCCTTGAGTGTTATCGGCAGGCTGGGTGCCAGTGGGCTGACCATCCATGAAGTGGCGCTGGCCGCCGGGATGAGTGAGGCCAACATCTACCGTCACTTTCGTAACAAGCAGGATGTGGTCAAGGCGGTGGTGGAGTTTATCGGTAGTCAGGTTACCAGTCGTGCGGCTCAGTTGGCTGCCTCAAGCGGCAAGCCGCTGGATAAGCTGGAAAAGGTAATCATGGCCCACACCGAGATGATTGCCAAAAACCCCGGCATCCCGCGACTGTTATTTTCCGATGGCGGTATTGCCACTGGCGGCAGGATCGCCTACATCATGAACAGCCGGATCGAGAGTTTTCAGTCGACCCTGGCTGGACTGCTTGAAGCAGCCATGACTGAAGGTACGGTGCGGCAAGGGATATCGTCCCGTGAGACCACAGTTGCCATCCTGGGGATGCTCCAGTTTAGTGTGCTGCGCTGGATCGGTAATCAGGCCGAAGGTAAACTGGTGGATGAGGTAGCTTTACTTTGGGGTAACTTCCGGCGTTTGTTGGAGCGGTAAGAGGCAAAATTTTTTTGCACGTCATGTGAATAATTATTTACATTGCTTGGAGAGGCTCATGTCAGCGTCAAAGATAAAGCTACGCAGGTTAATCCTGTTTGCAGCCTTGGTTCCATTATTGCTGTTGTTCTTCTACGTTGTCCTTCGCTCTGGCCCGCTGGCGCCGGTTGAGGTGACGGTTGCTACGGTCTCAACACAGACTATAAGGCCAGCCGTGTTCGGGGTTGGTACGGTTGAGGCCCGTTACAGTTATCAGCTTGGCCCGACAGCAGCAGGCAGAATCAAGCAGTTGCAGGTCCAAGTGGGAGACCGGGTAAGAGCAGGACAGCTGCTTGGAGAGATGGATCCGGTTGATCTTGATGATCGCCTGCAGGCGCAACAGGCAGCCATCAAGCGTGCAGAGGCAAATGTACAGGATACCGAGGCCAGGCAGCGGTATACACATGCCCAGGCTAAACGGTATGGTGAACTGTTGCCGCTTAAAGCTACCAGCGAGGAAATAGTTTCAGCCAAGCGGCAGGAATCGCAGACCGCTGATGCTGCGCTAATTGCAGCCAGAGAAGAGCGTTCCCGGCTAACGTCTGAATATACAGGGTTGCGTTCCCAGCAGGGGAATCTGCGTCTGCTAGCCCCGGTTGCCGGGTTGGTAACACTGCGCGGGGCTGAGCCAGGCACCACCGTGGTTGCCGGACAAACGGTAATTGAGCTGATTGATCCGGCTTCGGTTTGGATCAATACCCGTTTTGATCAGATCGCAGCAAACGGGCTCAAGGCCGGTTTGCCGGCACGGATTGAGTTGCGTTCACGCAAGGGGACGCTATTAAGCGGCACCATTGCCCGTATTGAACCAAAGGCCGACAGCATCACCGAAGAGGTTCTTGCCAAGGTGTTATTTGCACGTGTGCCAGAAAATCTACCTCCATTGGGCGAACTGGCAGAGGTGACGGTTGACCTCCAGCCGGCTGCTGCAACGCTGGTTCTGCCCAATGCGGCACTGCATCGTCTGGACAATCGGATCGGTGTCTGGCGTGTGAGTAAGACCGGTGTTGCATTTGTTGCAGTAAAGCCTGGGGCAACTGATCTGGATGGTCGCGTACAGATTCTGGAAGGGCTTCAGAATGGGGATCAAGTGGTGCTGTACAGTGCCAAGGCTCTCACCCGTAAGAGTCGCATCAAGCTGGTTGAAAAGCTTTCGGTGGGCAGGCGATGATCAGCCTTGCCGGACGGGACATACTGCATGGTTGGGGCAAGTTTGTCTTTACCGGTGTCGGTCTGGGACTACTGCTGGGGGTCACACTGGTTATGGCCGGTGTCTACCGGGGGATGGTGGATGACGGCATGGCTCTGCTGGACAACAGTGGTGCGGACCTGTGGGTGGTACAGCGCGATACGCTGGGCCCCTATGCCGAGTCTTCCAGTATCAATGATGATCTCTATCGCGGTATACGGGCCATGCCGGGGGTTGCACAGGCCGCCAATATCACCTATCTGACCATGCAGGTACGAAAAGGACAGCAGGACGTGCGCTCTATGGTGGTGGGGGTGGCTTCCGGGCAGGTCGGGGCTGTGCCTGGCTGGCCGACTTATCTGACGGCAGGTCGTCAGATGACACGGGGCCATTACGAGGCAGTGGTTGACCTGGCCACCGGTTTCAAAATCGGCGATCAGTTGGATATCCGGCGTAACCGCTACACGGTGGTGGGGCTGACCCGCCGCATGGTTTCATCAAGCGGTGATCCAATGGTCTTTATCCCGCTCAAGGATGCCCAGGAAGCCCAGTTCTTGAAAGATAATGATGCGATCTGGCAGGGCAGGCGGCGCACTGAAGCCAATCCAACCTTCAACCGTTCCGGTGTGCCCGGCCTGCTTAATGCGGTGCAGGCATCGCAGAGCAGTAATCCGTATGTTAATGCGGTGCTGGTGACGGTAAAAAACGGCCACGATCCCACTGCGGTTGCAGCAACAATCCGTCGCTGGAAGCGGCTGACCGTGTACAGCAGGACGCAGATGGAAGAGATTCTGGTGGGTAAGTTGATTGCCACCTCGGCCCGGCAGATCGGCATGTTTCTGGTTATCCTGGCCCTGGTCAGCGCCACGATTGTGGCCTTCATCATTTACACCCTGACCATGGACAAGATCCGTGAGATCGCGGTCTTGAAGCTGATCGGCACCCGCAATCGTACCATTGCCGCCATGATCATGCAGCAGTCATTGGCCCTGGGTATCATCGGTTTTGCGGTGGGCAAGATCAGCGCCACCTTTGCGGCCCCCTACTTCCCCAAGTACGTGCTGCTGGTGCCGATTGATTCCCTGATCGGCTTTCTGGTGGTGCTGGTGATCTGTGCGCTGGCCAGTCTGGTTGCCATTCGGATGGCGTTACAGGTTGATCCGGCAGAAGCGATAGGGGGATAACACGGTGGCAGGAACCGGTATTCGGATTGAAGGACTGAGGAAACGCTACGGCAGTGGCGACACGGCGGTTGATGCCTTGCAGGGGGTGGAGCTGCAGGTGGCGCCGGGTGAGGTGATCGGACTGGTGGGGCCATCTGGTTCCGGCAAGAGCACCCTGCTGAAATGCCTGGGGGCGGTGATCGACCCGACTGCCGGGCGGATCGTGCTGGGGGACGAGGTGATCTATGACAACGGCTGGCAGGTGCGGGATCTGCGGGCACTGCGCCGTGACCGGATCGGCTTTGTCTTTCAGGCACCCTACCTGATCCCGTTTCTGGATGTGACCGATAATGTAGCCCTGTTGCCGATGCTGGCCGGTGTGCCGAATCAGGAAGCACGCAAGCGAGCCAGGGAACTGCTGGCCGCCCTGGAGGTGGAGCACCGCGCCAAGGCCATGCCTGCACAGCTTTCAGGCGGTGAGCAACAACGGGTAGCCATTGCCCGTGGTCTGATCAACCGTCCCCCGGTGGTTCTGGCAGACGAACCGACTGCCCCGCTGGACAGTCAGCGGGCACTGGGTGTTATCCGTATTCTTAACGACATGGCGCAGCAGTACCAGACAGCGGTTATTGTGGTAACCCACGATGAAAAGATCATCCCTACCTTCAAGCGGATCTACCATATCCGGGATGGCGTTACCCATGAAGAGGAGGGTGAGGGGCGAGCGGTTTAGTAGTGTGCTGTTGAGAACTTAGTCAGACTTGATTTATTCTTTTTTCTCTTCCAGCTGTCCTGCCCAGATTGGATCCCATGAGTACTGGTGTTTCAAGTGTTCTTCAGGAATCTGTTGATAAAACTCTTGTTGTGAGAATGAGAAACGGTAGGAGTTGACGTACTCCATAATGATTTTTGCCGCCTCGTTCAGGTGTCTGATGTGGGCTGGGTCAACGTGCTGGTGCAGGTCGGGGTGGGCCTTGCGGACCAGGCTGCGGTGGCGTTGCTTGATCCTCTTGATGGTCAGCAGATCATTTTCATGGAAACCAAACAGGTATAGCGCCTCTTTCAGCTCTGCATAGGTCATGGCACTGGATTCCTGGCATGGATGATATACAGCGCTGCTTCAGCCGGTTCTGTACTTTCAAACAGTTGTTCGCCGTTTATCCCCAGATAGTATTCTCCACTTGTTTCAAACCATTCTGAAGCTGTTGTTTCAATGGCAGCCAGATCAGTATGCTTCATTTTGCGGACATAGGATTCATTGTTGGCATACCGATCTTTGAAAAACGTTGAGGCAGGGTTCAGCAGCAGGGCGATCAACCTGCCTCCCGGCCTCAACACTGCTGCGGTCCGCTGCAGGGCGGTACGGTAATCATCAATAAACTGCAGTGAGGCGATATACAGCACCACGTCAAAGGAGTTGTCCGGAAACGGCATCTCTTCTGCCGGGGCAGCCACAGCCCGGATCGCATCACCGGCACAGGCCAGCGCCTCTCGGGAAACATCCAGTCCTACCACCAGAAACCCCTGCTTAGTCAGGCGACGCTCCATGATGGCCGGTCCGCAACCCACACTCAGAATCTCATCTTTTGGCTGCAGATGCTGCAGCAGGTACTGCAGTTCAGCTTCAAATACCTGCTGCCAGAAATCTGTTGCGCATGATTTCAGATACCGTTCTGTCTCGGTGGTGGTCTGCATGGCGTCCTTTAGTTACTGTCCGGCAATCTTTGAGCAGATATCTACCAGTTCGTCGGTTTCGGGGAAGCGGCGCTGTTCCAGGCGGGAGAACACCTGTACTTCATCCACGAATACTGCAAACTCACTCTTCTGCGGCCCGACTTCAATGGTGACATCCTCGGTTTTCAGCTTGTCCTTTAATTCTGCAGCGAGACTCGCTGCTCTGGGCTGATGCCCTCAGGATGCGCAGTACTGAATCTTAATCTTCATCTGGTACAACTCCTTTCTGTGGTGGTTATGAATGTTGCAGTCCATCAAGGTAGCGTTCAGCGTCCAGTGCAGCCATGCAACCGGTGCCTGCAGAGGTGATGGCCTGACGGTAGATGTAATCCTGGCAGTCACCGGCAGCAAATACGCCGGGGATGCTGGTCTGGGTGGCAAATCCTTCAGAACCGCCTTTGGTCTTGAGATAGCCGTCCTGCATTGCAAGCTGGCCGTCAAAGATGCTGGTGTTTGGTGAATGTCCGATAGCGATAAATGCAGCCTCTACGCAGATCTCTTTGGTTGATCCGTCTCGAATATCCTTGATTCTGATGCCGGTTACTCCGTTGCTGTTGCCAAGCACTTCATCCAAGACATGGAACCATTCGATGGTTACCTTGCCTTCAGCTGCCTTGGCTTTCAGCTTGTCAGAGAGGATCTTTTCCGATCTGAACTGATCTCGACGATGAATGACCGTAACGTGGGAGGCGATATTGGCCAGATAGAGTGCTTCCTCCACGGCGGTATTGCCACCGCCGATCACAGCTACCGGCAGGTTACGATAGAAGAAGCCGTCACAGGTAGCGCAGGCTGACACCCCTTTACCTTTGAATGCCTCTTCAGACGGCAGTCCCAGATATTTTGCCGAGGCTCCGGTGGCAATGATCAGAGCGTCACAGGTATAGGTGCTACCGCTATCTGCAGTCAGTACAAAGGGACGTTGCGTGAGGTTGGTCGTAACGATCTGGTCATAGATGATGCGGGTATCAAACCGCTCGGCATGTTGACGCATCCGCTCCATCAGGTCAGGACCTTCAACTCCGGCATGGTCGCCGGGCCAGTTATCCACTTCAGTGGTGGTGGTGAGTTGACCACCAGGTTGGAGACCTGCGATCAGAACCGGGCTGAGGTTTGCCCGTGCTGCGTACACGGCGGCAGTGTAACCGGCAGGGCCGGAACCGAGAATAATCAAGCGATGATGTTCCGTTGTGCTCATCAAACCATTCCTTTCAACTAAAAAGTGACTACTTTGTCGGAATCGACAACCAGGTCATAGAGTTCTTGCATGGTGGCGGTGTCGCAGATATCACTGCCAGCCAGGTCGCGTAGCTTCATGCAGGAACCACAGGACAGGATAGCGCCGCCCATTTGGATAAGGCTGGCAGCCTGTCCCTTGACATCAAAACGGGGATCATCGAGCCGAACAGTTTCAACACCATCTGCCGTGAGGAATACAGTGACTTCATCCCCCTTTTTACAGGAGAAGTTGGCGAACCTCAGTGCCGTAAAGACCTGTTCTGCATTGGATTGTGTAATGACAACGGCTAGTTTCATGGCAGTGCCTCCTTGAATGGTATGGCGTTTATTGTTTTTCTCCGCTTTCTGAGCTGCGCATGCAGCATTGTACTTTTGGGCCTTTACTTTCCGGCTGTTCGTTGCGTAACAAGTTCAAAACCCCTTCGACCAGTTCAGGGCGGCAGACGTAGTAGCAGCGCTGGGAACCGTCCTGGGCAAAGTCGACAATCCGGGCGTTCCGTAATACTGTGAGATGCTGGGAGATATTAGCCTGTGAAGCAGGAAGCAGTTCCTGAATGTCGGTCACACATTTGGTGCCTTTCAGGAGCTCCATCACGATCTGCAAGCGGGTGGGGTGGCCGAGGGCCTTCAGGATAGTTACCCAATAATTTTCTATAATAGCTGACATGACGACCCCTTAAGTGATATTCGCATATCCTAATATCAGAGCGCTAAAAAAAAGTCATCACTTTATTAGGGGGTGTTTGTTTGAAAATGAGGGGAAAAGATAGGACCGTTCTGATGGATCAGCTATTCCTGGTCTCGCAGGCCGCCAGCCGTTGCTTCAGCTCTTTTTCCTTCAGCCAGCGTTCGGTCACATCCCGCATGATTGAGGCGCAGCCTTGCAGGGTGCCGTTTGCGTCCTTCAGTAGCACCATACTAAACTCCAGCGAGATCTGGGTGCCGTCCTTGCAGATGCCAGGTGATGTCAGCAGGCCGGTCTTGTATTTGGTTTCGCCGGATGCCATCACCCGGTAATAGCCCTCCCAATGTCTGCCGCGTAACTTTTCCGGGATGAAGAGATCCAGCGACTGGCCAATGGCTTCATCAGCCGTATAGCCGAGGATCCGCTCCGCACCGGCGTTCCAGTAACGGATGATCCCTTCCTGATCGGCAATCAGGATGGCATCTTGGGATTTTTCTACGGTCTGCTGCAGGTACTGGTCAATGTTGTCCATAGGCCCTCTGTGGATAAACTGTTTCTACCTTGGGGCACCATTGAAGGTGCCCTTGGTGTGTAGGTGCATAGCAGCTGTTACAGTTTAAATCGTCCCACCAGTCCCTCCAGATTCTTTGCCAGCCCGGACAGTTCTGAAGCTGCACCGGCAGTCTGATGGGCACCGTTGGCGGTCTGTTGCACTACATCGGTAATCTGGTGGATGTTGGTCGATATTTCACCGGTCACCGCGGTCTGTTCTTCAGCGGCAGTAGCAATCTGGTGCACCTGCATGGTGACTTCGTTGATCCCTTCCAGGATCTGCTGCAGTGCCTCGCCAGAACGGCGTGAACTGTCCATCCCTTTCTCTACTTCTTTCACTCCCTGCTCCATGGAGGCCACAGCACCACCGGTTTCCTGCTGGATCGCCTTGATCATCCCGCCGATTTCGCGGGTGGCGCGGGTGGTCCGCTCTGCCAGAGCCCGAACCTCATCGGCAACCACGGCAAATCCCCGTCCCATTTCACCGGCACGGGCTGCCTCAATGGCGGCATTCAAGGCAAGCAGGTTGGTCTGGTCAGCGATGTCTTCAATGGTTCCCACAATGGCCCCGATCTGGTCAGATCGGGCTCCCAGCGCTTCTACGGTATGGGCTGATTCCCGTACCTTGTCGGCTATATTTTGCATGCCTGAAATGGTTTCCTGTACCACCGCTGCCCCGCCATGGGCCATCTCGCTGGCGCGGTTGGCAACATCTGATGCCATGGTACAGTTGCGGGAGATGTCGTTAGAGGTGGCTGACATCTCTTCGCTGGCTGTGGCAACCGTGGCTGACTGGCTGGCCACCTCTTCTGCAGCGGTGGCAATCTGCTCAGCAGTGTTGTGCAACTGGTTGGAGGCGGTGGCCACTTGCACTGTTGTAGTTGACGCCTGAGAGATAATAGAATGGATATTGTTGATGAAACGGTTAAACCAGTAGGCCACCTCGCCGGTCTCATCCTTGCTGCCTTCCGGCAAACGCTTGGTCAGATCACCTTCACCTTCGGCAATGTCCTTCAACATCAGCACCAGCGACTGAAGCGGGCTGGTAATGCTTCTCATGATAACAACGCCAAACAGAATGGTTACTGCTGCCAGTATTGTCGTAAGCAAAATGCTAAGGGTCAGATCCCGTTTGGCGGCAAATGCCTTTGTTTCACTTAATTTAATCAGGCTGGCTGCCAGCTTGTCTTCAATAGTCTTTTGCTGGTTGATCTTGGTGGTAATGGTGCTGAACCATGTTTCAGCCGGTATGTCAAAGCCGTTGCCAACACCTTTATCCAAAACCGTCTGGAGCAGTTCAGCTGTTTTCTGAAAAGCCGCTTCCTTCTGGGCGATCTCCTTGTAGTCGCGGACAATGGCTTGGTCGGCATAACGATCAAAATTGCTCATACGATTTTGTTCACTTGCCGCAATCCGGGATATCCGTTGGGTGGTGGCCAGATCACAACTGTCGGCGGCAAGTACACCGTTGATCGTGGCGCGCAGCTGACCGGTTGATTCTTTGGCCCCCTGAAAGGCCACATAACCGAAGGCGGCCAATGAGGTTTCAGGTTCACCAGCCTTGCCTACGACGGCAAAACCGATTTCAAGACAGTTACTGATCAGGCCGGTGTAGTAGCCAAGAGCGCTTTTTGCGTCAAGGGACTGGCTGTCTATCGCAGAACGGGTCTCCTTAAGCTTGCCGGTTTTTTCCGCTACAGCATCCAGTGCTTTTTTAATGGCCTCGGTTTTACCTGCCTGAGCTGCAATGGTTTCCTGCATTTTATGTAGCATGCCATCGGATACCAGGCGTTGCTTCTGGAGTTCATCGCCGTTTTTTGCTCCTTTTGACGCAAGAAAGCCAGACGTGAGCCCCCGTTCTTTCTGTAATTCATGGATCAGGTTGCCGGAGGCAACGGAAACGGCTACCAGTGCTTGGGTCGTGCGCATGTTGCTAAGCGTGGACAGGTTGTTAAACGTGATTTGAACTGCAAAAAATGCCATGCCGATAATGGGGATAATCAGGAGCAACAATAGCTTCGGTGCTATTTTCAGATTTTTAAACATGTTTACCCCGTTTCTTAGACGTATTTTCGTATTCTGTACTCTATCTGACTCTGCTTGCCACAGGTTTGACGAAAGTCAAATGAATGCTCAATTCTGGCCCATAAAAAACGCCACGGAAAACCGTGGCGTTTACTAACTGCTCAGAGTGGCAGGGGACTTCTCGTGTGGTTAACCTTCTGTCAGAACCTTTTCTTCGTACAGTGCCTCAATCTTGCGGCGGTGGCCCAGTTCAACCTCTGCAAAGGTTAGTAGAGTCTTCTGCAGCCGTGGATCTTCGGTCATGCCTGCGGCAGCCTTGTAGAGTTGGTAGGCGTTTTCTTCTGCCTTCAGGGCAAAGGTCAGGATTTCCTGATAGCCCATATCGGGTCTGAACGGCACCTCTTTCAGGTACTTCCCGATGGTGGCTTCCGGTATTTTACAGACGTTTACCTCTTCAATCTTGTCCGGGTCAACCTTGGAAAAGACCTCTTTGTGGGTGGCCTCTTCCTGGGCCAGCTCCTCAAACATCTTGCGAGCTGCAGGGCTTTCGGTCAGTTCTGCTGCCCGCTTGTAGCGCTGGTAGGCCCCTTCTTCCTGTTCAATGGCAAAATCAACTACTTCCTTTAGGGAAATAAAACTCATGACATCCTCCTATTCACAGTGAAAATTAGTAACATACTCAAGTACCTGTGCCGGATGCTGCTCGGCCTTCGCTACTTTGGTCCAGTGTTTTCTGACAATGCCATCGGCGCAGATCAGAACGGTTGAACGGATTACGCCGGATACCGTTTTACCGTACATCATCTTTTCGCCATAGGCATGGTACGCCTTCATAACGCTGGCATCAGGATCAGACAGCAGTACCATGTTCAGCTCATGATTATCAATAAAACGCTGGTGGGAGACCAGTGAATCCTTGCTGATACCCAATATGGCAAAACCAAGTTTTTCAAATTCCGCTTTCAGGTCACGAAAACCAAGCGCCTCCTTGGTGCAACCGGGCGTGTTGTCGCGGGGATAGAAAAACAACAGCAGTCGCTGTCCGGCATAGTCTTCAAGGCGGTGACGTTTGCCATCGCTTCCTTCAAGGTCAAAGCTCGGAGCTTTCTGGTCTATTAAGGTCATGGGGCTGTCCGCTCCTGCTGCTGATTACGATTTGCAAAACTGTATACACTATACAGTAAAAAAGTCAACATTTGGTAATTTGCATATATTAAAACAGTAGTTTAAACAGAATTTGACTTTGGTCAAACTCACGCTACAAGCTTATCTGTAAGATGCATGCATCACCTTTGTCTGCATCTTGTTTGTGCTATCCCAAAATTGACAACGGGCTGGATGAGTGAATCAGGAAGGATGGTGTGAGGTGACGCTTTCTCGAAAGGAATTTTTCAGGAAAGGGCTATTTTCACTGGGAGATACCCTGTTGAAGGCTACCGGTGTGCTGCAGCAACCGGCTGTTGATACAGAAGAATCTTCCGAACTGCCGTACCGGGATCAGTCGATGGTGGCGGTAGCCCGCAACGAACGCTGTCTGGCCCGTAATTGTGGCTGTTTCAGCTGTGTAGAGAGATGTGAGCAACAGGCAATTGTGGTGGTGATGGGGGAGGGGATAAGGATTGATACAGCCCGTTGTAACGGCTGTGGAGACTGTTTATATGTCTGTCCGGTAACACCCAAGGCGATCGGTTTAGTAATCCGTAACGTAGTAGTATCAGAGAAAGGAGCATAACCATGCTGAAACAGAGACTGGCAGTTGCAGCAACTATTGTCGGGCTTGGCGCCCTGTTGGCGATTCCTTCGCTGGCAGCACCCAAGGCCAAACCGGCAGCAAAACCTGCCAACGACGGACGTGAGCAGTGCTACATGTGCCATGCTGAGGTAAAGTCACTTAAGGAGGCATCTAAACATGCCGCATTGGCCTGTTCGGTCTGCCACGACAAGACCAAAGAGCACCTTGCCAACCCCGGACCGGATACCAAACCGGTTACCAAGCTAGACCCGGCGGTCTGTGGTTCCTGTCACAAAAATCAGTATCAGAGCTTTTTTACCCCCCACTACCCCGAAGGTGGGTCCCGTAAGGAAAAGGGCGTGCCAGCCGGTCGCTCACCAATGCAGGACAAACTGCTGGCAGGTCACGGCTTTACCTTTGAGCATGCCGAGCCCCGCGGCCATGCCTTTATGGTGGTAGACCAGTTTGCGGTGGATCGTTTCCAGGGTGGTCGCTACCAGTTTAAGGGTGGTTGGAAAAACTATGACAAGGTTGGCAAGACCTGGGATGTGCTGGAAGATAAAGGTGCCAGCACCAAGCTGACCGAGACCGCCATGGCCGGTAACCCGACCTGTATCCAGTGCAAAACCTCTGACCTGATCCTGAAGTGGAAGTATCTGGGGGAGAAGGGGGGTAAGTTTGACCGCACCTCTAACGTGAATGATGTCATGAAGGATGTCCATAATCCGGTCGGCTGTATTGAGTGTCACGACCCCCACGGCACCCAACCCCGCGTGATTCGTGATGCACTGATTGCCGCCATTGACAAGGATCCGGCCAAGAATATCTTTGCCAAAAACGGCAAGACCGACCTGAAGGTGGTTTCCTTCCGTGACGGCTTCCGCAAGATCGGCGTGATGGAGAAGACCGACTCTCGCATGATGTGTGCCCAGTGCCATGTTGAGTACAACTGTAACCCCGGCACCCAGTGGAGCGACGGTAAGCCGGTGACCTTTGCTTCTGACCGTACCAACCACTTCCCGCTTAAGAATGCCAAAGAGATCCTGGCCCACTACAAGCAACTTGATTTCTTTGACTTCAAGCATGCCATTACCGGTGCCCGCCTGATCAAGCTGCAACACCCCGAGACAGAGACCTATGCCGGTTCAGTCCATGACAAGGCCGGTGTGCAGTGCCATCAATGCCATATGCCCAAGCTGAAGGGCAAAGACGGCAAGCCGTACTCAACCCACGGTGTGGTCAAGCCGATCAATATGGCCAAGGAGTCCTGCATCAGCTGTCATAAGGACTTCAGTGTTGAGAAGGCCAAGTGGCAGATTGACACCATTCGCAACTACACCAAAGGCAAGATGCGCAAGGCCGAGTACTGGTTGGGCCAGCTGATCGACACCTATCTGGTTGCCTCCCGTGCCGGCGTTGCCCCTGCCGTTCTGGATCAGGCCCGTGCCAAGCATGAAGAAGCCCATGTGTTGTGGGAATACTGGACCGCTGAGAACTCAGACGGGTTCCATAATCCGGCTCTGGCCCGTGAAACCCTGACCGGCTCCATTGCCGCCTCCAAGGCCGGGGTCAAGATCCTGAATGATGCCATTGCTGTGGCAAACAAGAAGTAAGAACCTAAAAAATAGCACCCTGAAGCTGGATTCACGCTAAGCATAGGGCTGTTCCTTAACCGGTGCAGCCCTATGTTTGTATCTATATCTGGATTAAAATTGTCCTCTTGGTCCATAATGGTTGACATTTTATGGAACTAGGGTATTTACCCTATACAAATTACTGAAAAACTTGTTTCCCTATGGTCTGGCAACAGGTTGAGATAGCAGGTGGATGATGACGGTATGCGAGGAGCTAACAGGGTGCGCATAAATCGTGACAAGTTTATTGGACAGTGGGTGCTGCTGCTGCTGGTATTGCTGCTGCTGGCAGGCTCTATTATCCATAACCTGTATAAGATCCATACCGATGTCCTGACCGGAGAAGAACAGCGTCTGCTGACTCAGGCGCGGGTAGTGAACACAAACCTGAGCGCCCAGCTGCAGGGCACCGCTCTGGTGATGCAGCATATCAGTGAAGAATTAAGAAGCGTTGAGCATAACAGATGGACGCAGGTTGTCAGTAACAGGGAACTTGAATTTGATGTGCATGGGATTGCCGGGGTACGCACTGTCTTTACGGTTGATCGTACCGGTATTGTCAGGCATGCCAATCGCAAGATGTTAATCGGCGCTGACCTAAGCGGGGAAGCATGTTTTCAGTCTGCCGTAAAGAACCCTGATCCTGCGGTGCTGTTTGTTACTCCTCCCTTTACAACCAGTTCCGGGGTATGGGGCATGAACCTGGTACTGGTCATGCGTGATGACGACGACCGTTTCAACGGGATTGTTGTGGCAACCCTTAACCCCGAATATTTCAAAACTCTGCTTGGTTCAATTAACTACAGCCCGGACATGTGGGCGGCCCTTGCCCATGGGGATGGCATTCAGTTTATGATGGTACCGGATCGGCCGGGGCAGCAGGGGATAAACCTTGCAAGAGCAGGATCATTTTTTACCCGTCATATAACCAGTGCCAAGCGGGAGAATGTTTTAAGTGGAATGGTGTATGCTACCGGTGAAAACCGTTTGATGGCCATTTACTCAATCCAGCCCACCGGGCTGAACATGGATAAGCCGCTGGTGGTGGCTGTTGGGCGAGATCGGGCCAGGATATTGGAGGGGTGGCAGGCTCACGCAATACGTCAGGGGATTACCTTTCTTGTTATCGCACTGGTCTCTGTAACAGCCCTGGCCGGTTTTCAACGCTATCAACGGGAACAGTTTTGCCTTGCGCTTGAGGCTGAACAGGCTGTGCTGAACACCAAGCAGCAGCTGAGAGACGTGATAGATTTTCTGCCTGATGCCACCTTTGTAATCGACAGTGACAAAAAAGTGGTGATCTGGAATCGTGCCATGGAAAAGATGACCGGTATCCCCAAGGAAGATATGATTGGCAAGGGGGACCATGAATACACCATTCCCTTTTACGGAGAACGTCGAACCCAGCTGCTTGATCTTCTGGATCTGGATGATGAGGAGCTTGCTGCCAAATACACGCAGGTGCGACGTACCGGTGAGATCCTTGATGCTGAAACTTTCTGCCCGGCTCTGCATGGTGGTGAAGGGGCCTATGTCTGGGCTACCGGTGTGCCGCTCTATGATGCCAGCGGTCAGCGGATCGGTGCCATTGAGTCGATCCGTGATATCAGCGAGCGTAAAAAGAGTGAAGACTTCCTGCGCAAGCTGACCCATGGGATTGAAAACAGTGCCAGCGCAGTGTTGATCACCGACCTGCAGGGGACGATTGAATACGTCAATAAGAAGTTTACCCAGCTGACTGGTTACAGTCCTGAAGAGGCAATTGGCAGGAACCCACGTATCCTCAAATCTGACGCAACCCCTCGCGAGGTGTTTGATAACCTGTGGAGGACGATTCTGTCGGGTCAGGAGTGGCGAGGAGAACTGCTGAACCGTCGCAGGACAGGAGAGGTCTACTGGTCAATCGCCTCCATCAGCCCGCTGCATAATGAACATGGGGAGATAACTCATTTTATTGCCAACGTGGAAGATATCAACGAACGCAAGAACGCTGAAGCCACCATTGAACGGTTGGCCTACTTTGACCCTCTGACTGATCTTCCCAACCGCCGTATGCTGCAGGACCGGCTGGAAATGGCCTTGAAACGCAGCCGTCGTCAGGCAACCGGAGCCGCACTGCTTTATCTTGATCTGGACAGCTTCAAACATATCAATGACAGCCTGGGACATCCGGCAGGAGATAAGCTGCTGCGTGAGATGGCCAGCCGTTTTACCGGGAGCTTGCGGGATGATGATGTCGTCTGCCGGTTGGGTGGGGATGAGTTTGCCGTGGTGCTGCATGATATCCGCCATGACCAGGACGTGATGCCGATCGCTCAAAAACTGCTGGATGTTGCGGCAGAACCGCTGCAGCTTGAGGGACGTGAGGTGGCGGTGACCTCCAGTATCGGTATTGCCCTGTATCCCAAAGATGGCACGGATGCCAAGGTGTTGGGTAAACATGCGGATATCGCCCTGTATCATGCCAAGGCAGAGGGCAAAAACACCTTCCGTTTCTTCTCGGAAGAACTTAACAACAACCTCCGTGATCGTATGGCAATGGAACATGGTTTACGCCATGTGCTTGATCGAGGAGAGCTGGAGCTGCACTACCAGCCCAAGGTAAGTGTGGCAAGCGGTCAGGTGACCGGTGTGGAGGCGTTGCTGCGCTGGAATAGTCCGGAGTTCGGCCTGGTCTCGCCGATGCGTTTTATTCCGTTGGCTGAAGAGACCCGCCAGATTATTCCAATTGGTGAATGGGTACTGCGAACGGCCTGTCAGCAGCAGTTGGCCTGGCAGCGGCAGGGATTGCAGCTGAGTATGGCGGTTAACCTTTCGGCTGTGCAGTTTAAATCACCGCATCTTATTGATCGGATTGCGGCACTTATTGATGAAACCGGTATTAGTCCTGATAATCTGGAGCTGGAATTAACCGAGAGTGCCCTGGTTGATAAACCGGATGATGCGGTGCGGGTGTTGGAACAGCTGCGCTCATTGGGCTGCGGAATATCGATTGATGATTTTGGAACCGGGTATTCATCGCTCAGTTACCTGAAGAACTTTCCGGTGACTATTTTGAAGATAGACCGTTCTTTTGTAAGAGACCTGTCCCATAACTCGGGAGATCGCGCTATTGCACAGTCAGTGGTGAGTCTTGCCACCAACCTGGATATGAAGACCGTTGCAGAAGGGGTGGAAGAACCGGAGCAACTGGAGATTCTGAAACAGATCGGCTGCACCTATATTCAGGGGTTCATACACTCACGCCCGGTACCGGCAGACCAGATTCCAGCAGTGGTGCAGAGGCTGGGCGGGACAGTGTAGTAGTTTAGCCTGAAAACGGCAGTTAACGAAACACAGAGCAACGGAGCAACAGAGAAATCAAGGTGTTGATGAAATAGATGACATAACCAGGGTGGTGACTCTTCAAATAAGATTTTTCCATTGTATTTTGTGGTTTTACTCAGTTGCTCTGTTGCTCTGTTGCTCCGTGTTTCAAATGTTTTTTAGGGTTGTTTCGTTTGCAGGAAGTTCTGCAAGATGCGTTTAGCAGTATTTTGATACGCGTTTTGTGCAGCCTTAAAGTCAGCCACCAGCTGTTCTGTCCGGCAGGCGGTGGCCGGGTCCCAGGCTGCCCAGGTACGAATAATCTGCTCGGTTACCTCGGGGTGGAACTGCAGTCCCCAGGCGTTACTGCCGATCCTGAAGGCCTGATGGGGACAGACGGGGGATGATGCCACCAGCGTTGCTCCATCGGGTAGATCAAAGCTGTCATGGTGCCATTGAAAGGTGCTAAAGGGGGAGCTGATTCCAGCAAACAGGGGATCTGCTTCCCCTTTGTGCGTCAGGCTGACCTGCAGGGTTCCCAGCTCTTCCCAGCGGCATGAAACCACCGGGGTGCCGGAAGCTGCAGCCAGCAGCTGTCCACCCAGGCAGATGCCCAGATAGGGGATCTGCTGTTTGAGACATGCTTGAATCAGCTGTTTAAGCGGTGTGAGGAAGGGGTGGCGATCATCGTCATTAGCCCCCATGGCACCCCCCAGCACTATCAGGGCGGTCATATCATCGGGGCTGGGCAGCGTCTCACCACGGTAGATATGATGGAGCCGGAATGCTATCCCCTGATCAGCCAGGTTTTCAGCAAGGTTGCCCGGTGGGACCTCCGGGTCGTTCTGGATGATATGCAGCATGGGCACCTACTTCATCGGGTAGTCCGATAGTTTGACAAATCTGAATCCGCGCTTTTTCAGCTCCGGCATGGCGGCGATGATTCCTGCACCGGTGCCGGCCTCCGGATGATTCATATGGGCGATGATGATATCGCCCGGTTTTGAGGTCAGCAGGGCGGTCTTGACCTGGGCAGCGCTATAACTGGCACCGGCATCGCCCAGCACAGAAAAACCGATAACTTCGTGTCCCAGCGCCTGTGAAATCTGCACGGCATACTCATCATAATAGGCGGTGCCGGAACGGTAGTGGCGGGGCCGTTTGCCGGTCAGTCCTTCAATCTTACGGGCGTTCAGCTCAATCTCCTGCACCAGTTCCGATGCATCTTTTGTGCCTGCAATGCCATAGATGGACCGGCCATTGATTGAGGCCGGTTTGTGCCACATGCCGTGGTTGGCAATCTCAAACAGCGGGTTGGCAGCCAATTGCTTGAACAGCTCCGGATTGGCATCAATCCAGCGGGCATTGATGAACAGAGTGGCAGGAATCTGCTGCTGTGCCAGAAAATCAATCAGTTTTTGATCAACCCCTTTGCCTTTGGGGGAGCCGCAGGCATCAAGGGTCAGGGCCAGTACCTTGTCGGTTGTGGCAAGCCGGGTACGCACACCGGGCACGTTTTCAGCCCATTGGGTCGGCTGGGCGGTCTTGAATCCGGCGGTAATCCGGTCGGTCAGCTGCTGGATTGATTCTGCCGGACCGGCCTGGCTCAGGGTAGATATTAAAAGCAACAGTGCGATGCTGAATAAGGCTAACTTGGTCATCTCTTACTCCTGTCAGGCTATTGAATCCGGTACAGAGAACGGTAAACCCCCATGTAACCAACAATCTTTTTAACGTAATCACGGGTTTCCTGGTAGGGGATGTTCTCTACAAATTCATCCCGCGGCAGGTCACCAAATGCCTTGCGCCAGCGATTGACTGAGCCGGCCCCGGCATTGTAGGCGGCCAGGGTGTAGACCGTGTCCTGGTGGTATTGGTTCAGCAGCTCACGCAGGTGTTTGGTGCCCAGCCTGATGTTGAATTCCGGGTCAGTCAGCCAGAGCGGATTGAACTTTTTCCCTTTACTGCCTGCGGTCATACGGGCTGTTGCTGGCATCATCTGCATCAGGCCAATGGCACCGGCGTGGGATTTGACATCGGCCCGGAAGCTGCTTTCCGCCTTGGCAAGGGACAGCACCAGCGCATCTGAAAGTCCGTTTGCCGCACTGTGGCGGCTGAACTGCTCTGCATAGGGGCGGGGATAGCCCAGCGCCCAGAATGCCAGGTTGCTGCGCTCTACGGTGGCAGGTCGATTCTGGTGAAACGTCATGATTGAACCATGCAGGTCACCAGCCAGCTGCTGCAGGCGGGAAAGGCCGGGGGCGGCGTTTTTATCAACAGTTTTCAGCTTGAAGGCCGCCAGTTCAGTCCTGGCCTCTTCCAGCATTCCCAGGGAAGCCAGTTCCTGAATCCTCTGGCTTCCATCAGGAAACAACGGCTCTGGAATCCCGTTGGGCAACGGCATCCAGCCTGCTGTTTTGTTGGTATGCAGGCGGTGCCAGGCAGCATAAAAACCATAGGGGAAGTCATTCAGTAACTGTTTGTAACTGCGCTCGGCCTCAGAAGACTTGTTCTGTTTTTCTTTGGTGCGGGCATGCCAGTACAAAGCCCGTTCACGATAGACATTATCTTTGAAAAGACGTTGCAGACTCTCATCAGCAGCCGACAGGTTGCCGGAAAGATACTGACCCCAGGCCAGTTCCCATCCGGCCCGTGGTTTCAGGTCAGAGGCAGGAAATTCTTTGATCAGTCGTTGCAGAATCTGAGCCGCATCATTGAAACGGCCACTATGCTTGTTGATCAGGGCCGCCTCCAGCAGGGCATCATCCGCCAGCATTCCCCGTTCTGATGCCAGCGACAGCAGGCGGGCCAGTGCCTTGTCTGATCCCCCCTGCCGCTCTTCAAGGCGGGCCAGCATCAGGCGGGCCTCATCACGGACACCGGGAGTGCGTGCGGTGATTGCCCGTTTCAGAAACGGCTCAGCAAGGGAGTAGTGGCGTTGTTTAATTGCGGCCTGCCCTGATTTAAGTTCAATTCTGGCCAGCAGTTCATCGGACAGATTGGTGCGCGGGATACCGGCAAAGGCCCAGGCAGCTGCATTGGGCTGATTGTTTACCAGTAGCAGCAGGCCCCGCTGGTACTGTTCTTCAGCCGTAAAGGTGGTTGCCTCTTTACGCCCTTTCTTTTCCAGTGACTTCAACTGGTCAAGTGCCTTGGGTGCTGCGGAAGAGGCAGGATGCTGCAGATGAATGCTGCGGTAGCCCTGCATGGCCTGGGTCAGATCCCCCAGCTGTTCCTGGCAGAGCGATGCCTGGTACAGGGCATCAATCGAGTCTTTGCCCAGGCTGTGGCGAGCCGTAAACTGGCGATAGGCTGCCAGAGCTGTCTTCAGATCCCCTGCTTCAAACAGGGAATCGGCAGCCAGTTTTTCCATCCTGCGGCTGATTGCCGGTGTGGGCGAAAGTTTTGCTGCAACAGTGGCTGCAGCAGCTGCGTCACGGTATTTCTTTTGCCCGTACAGGGCATCGGCCTTCAGACTGGCAGCAACATCAGCCAGTAGCGGATAGCTCCGTTCAGCATCTGCCAGGTAGCGGATCGCCTCATCGTACCGTTTCAGGCGCAGGGCTGCTTCGCCGGCAACCAGGTTGCGGGGGCCATCTGCCGTGGCAGCCAGGGCCGCCTGCAGCGCTTCCTGATTCTGATTGCTACGCAGTAAAGCTGCAGCCTTGCGGAGTTGCTCATTGCTATTGTTTGCAGCACCGGCACAGGTCAGGGTAACGGCGAGCGTGCAGATACCAAGGGAGGTGGTCAAGAGACGTGATAATTGAAAGGTCATGGCAGTACGGTAGTTCCTATTGATCTGAATCTGGTCTGGCTTATTCTGCAGGCTCTTTTCAGTACCATCATGGAGCTGATAGGTCAATGCTGTGGTCTGGTCATTTTCTGCTTTTCCTGATCTGAGGTTCGGTTATACTCCCGGCTATGAGGTTCCCATGAACAAACTGACAACTGATTTTAAAGCGGTCTATCAGCGCTTGAACCTGGCCCAGCGCAAGGCGGTGGATACGGTTGAAGGGCCGGTGCTGGTAATTGCCGGTCCCGGCACCGGCAAGACCGAGATCCTGGCGGCCCGGATCGCCAATATCCTGCTGACCACCGATGCCCTGCCGGAAAATATCCTCTGTCTGACCTATACCGATGCCGGTACCGTGGCGATGCGTTCGCGGCTGCTGCAGTTCATCGGACCCAATGCCTATCGGGTGGATATCTTTACCTTCCACGCCTTCTGCAATCTGGTGATCCAGGAACAGGCTGATCATTTTGGTCTGCGCAACCTGACTACCATTTCCGAACTGGAGCAGTTTCGCTATGTGCGGGAGATTATTGATGCCTTTCCCCATGATCATCCCTTAACCCGCTCCACTGGTGACCTGCATTTTGAGGCTGACCGTTTGCTAGCCCTTTACGAAATTATGAAGAAAGAGGATTGGAGCAGTGCCTGGCTGGCAGAGCGGGTGGATGCCTATGCCGCAACCCTGGCAGATAGTCCTGAATTCCTCTATAAGCGTCAGACCAAAGGGCCGGACGGTACGGTTTACAAAAAGGGGGATCTGAACGAGCGGAAATTGCGGGAGGAGTTGCGCAAGCTGGAGCAGGTAAAGGCTGCAGCCCAGAGCTTTGACGACTACCAGCAACTGCTGCAGGAACGGGGGCGTTACGATTTTGCGGATATGATCCTCTGGTGCATTGCCGCCTTCAAGCAGAGCAGCGACCTGCTGGCCACCTATCAGGAACGCTACCTCTACCTGCTGGTGGATGAGTTTCAGGATACCAGTGGTTCCCAGTTTGAGCTGCTGCTGCAGCTGGCTGACTACTGGGATGCCCCCAACCTGTTTGTGGTGGGGGATGATGATCAATCCATCTTCCGTTTTCAGGGGGCCAGTGTCGAGAATATCCGCCGCTTTGCCGGCCGTTATCAGGATTCGCTCACCACGGTGACCCTGACTGACAACCACCGTTCATCCCAGCTGATTCTGGATGGTGCAGCCGGTCTGATCAGCCGTAACCTGGAACGCCTGAGCAATGACAAACAGTTGCGTGCCATGAACCCGGAAGTGGCCACGCTGCCTGAACCACCAGAGCTGGTGGGGTATGCCACCACTGCCCATGAAACCGTGGCAGTGGCTAACCGGATCGCTGCTCTGCTGGACCAGGGGGTGTTGCCGGAACAGATCGCCGTGATCTACCGCAACCACAGCCAGTCAGACGAGATCATCCGCTTCCTGACCAGCCGCGGGGTAGGGGTGCAGACCCGGCGCAGGGCTGATATCCTGCAGGAACCGTTGATTCTCAAACTTCTGACCATCCTGCGCTATCTGGCAGCAGAGCTGGATCGACCCCATTCCGGTGAACGGCTGCTGTTTGAGATCCTGCATGAAACCTGGTTTGGGGTTCCGCCCCTGGCCCTGGCGCGTCTGTCAGTTGAAATAGCCCGACAACGTACTGAAAAGAGACCCTGCTACTGGCGGGAACAGTTGCCGGTCAGGGGGATGGATCACGGTCAGCAGGGGCTGTTTCCTGCCAGTGATGACCTGCATCTGCGCCAGGCAGGGGAGACCATTGAAGAACTGCTGCGGGATGCTGCCACCATGACCCTGCAGGAACTGCTGCACCATGTCATTACCAAACTTGGGATTCTGGCCCAGGCACTGTCGGCCCATGAGCGGGTCTGGCACCTTGAGCTGCTGAACACCCTATTTGACTTTGTGCGGGAGGAGACCGCCAAGGTAACGATGTCTCTGTCTGATCTGCTGGCTATGCTGGCAGATATGCAGCAGCAGGGGATCTCTTTGCCGGTGGAGAAGTTGAGTTATACCGGTGCCGGGGTCAACTTCCTGACCGCCCACGGTTCCAAAGGGCTGCAGTTTGACTACGTCTTTATGCTGGGCTGCACCCGCAGTGTCTGGGACAGCGCCTCCCGCAACCGCACCTATAAGCTGCCCCCTACCATCTGGTCCGGCCCGGCAGGCAGCGAAGAGGAAGAATCCCGACGGCTGTTTTATGTGGCCATGACCAGGGCACGCAAACAGCTGCTGGTCTCCTGGCCGGAGCGGGACAATAAAGAAAAAGAACTGGAAAAGAGCCGCTTTGTGGCTGAGCTGGCTGAAGGTGGCGTGGCTGCTCTGCACCAGGTAATTCTGGCTGATGATGAGCTGCTGGCCTTTGGCAGCAGCGTGCTGCAGGCTGCCCCGGCCCGGTTGCCAACCTCTTTTGTTGATGACAGCTTTGTGGATAGCCTGCTGCAGAAATATTCGTTAAGTGTGACCCACCTGAACAGCTACCTACGCTGTCCGGTGGCGTTCTACTTCAATACCCTGCTGCGGGTACCGGCTCCGATGAGTGCTGCCCTGACCTTTGGTTCTGCGGTTCATCATGCCCTGGAGCAGATCTTCCGCAAGATGAAGAACGACCCGGCCCGGCGGTTCCCGAATGTTGCCACCTTTGTGGATGATTTCCGCTGGTTCATGCAGAAGCATGAGGCAGGCTTTACCCCGGCAGAATTCCGGCGCAGACTGGAGTATGGCGAGGCGATCCTGCCCGGATTCCATGAGGCCCATCACCGGAGCTGGAAACAGGATGCGCTGGTGGAATACCCCTTCCGCAGCATCCTGGTGGATGGTGTCCCGTTGAACGGTAAGCTGGACATGCTGGAGTTTTCAGGCAGCCATGTCACGGTGGTGGACTATAAGACCGGCAATCCGGTTAAGGCCCGTAAGAAGCTGAATCCGCCTGATCCTGAAAAAGTTGCCAAGGCGCAGGCAGAAGGTAAGGAACCGAACGATGATGACCTGCTGGGCGGTGATTACTGGCGCCAGGCGGTCTTTTACCGGATTCTGGTGGAACATGAACCACGTCGCAACTGGATCATGTCAGCTGCCCGCTTTGAGTTTGTCGAGCCGGAGAAGGATACTGGCGAGTACAAAAGCGCCCGTTTTGAGGTCTCTGACCATGAGGTGGCACAGGTCAGGCAGCAGATCAAAGAGGTCTATGCAAAGATTCAGGCCAAAGAGTTCCATGTTGGCTGTAACAAGCCGGAATGTGAGTGGTGCAGCTTTGTGAAGCGGTTAGGAGTCTGTTGAAAAACTACTGCGGAGCCCGTCTACGGCGTTGCGCGGTACTCGCTCCTTCGCCTAACTATCTGTTATGCCTCAGTCGCTGTGCAACCTACGCCTTGTAGCCGTGCTTCCTCATGACGTTTTCAACAGACTCCCGGCCCAACACTCCTGATCCCCTCGGGCCGCCAGGCCGGAGAGATGACGTGTGATCCCTTTTCCTCGGTATGCAGCATGCTGCCGTAGGTGACCTTGAAATCACCAAAACGGTCGTTAACCTCATCCATGGCCCTGGTCAGCTGTTCTTTCCTGCGCTCTTCCGCAAACAGAGACGGCTGCTGCTCCTGATATTCAAGATTACTCAGGCAGACCCCCAGCAGCCTGACCGGCTGGCTGATCTCCATACTATTCAGTAATCGGACAGCTGTCTTGTAGATCGCGCCACTCTGGTTAATGTAGCTGCCCAGGGTGATCTGCTTCTGGATGTTGGTAAAAAAGTCGGCAAAGCGGATATAGATACTGACGGTTCGGCCGGTGACACTGTAGCGCCGAGCCCGTCTACCCACCATCTCTGCCAGTTGCAGCAGATAGCGCAGAATCTCTTCCCGAGTGTCAATATCCTTATGCAGGGTCATGGAGTGGCCGATACTCTTGACCTGTTCATCCCCCTCTGTCGCCAGCACCGGACTGTCATCAATCCCCTGTCCCATCTGCCTGAGCCTGGGGCCGATGATGCCGAATTTTCTGCTGAGAATTTCTTCAGGGAAACGCCCCAGCTGCCCGCAATTTCTGATCCCCAGCAGGTTCAACCGGCGTTCCAGCTTCTTGCCGATGCCGCAGAGATCGCCGATGGTAACTGATTCCAGCACCGCCTTGATCTGATCCGGCGCGATTACGGTTAAACCGTCAGGCTTCTGCATGTCACTGGCCAGTTTGGCAAGCAGCTTGTTCGGGGCGATGCCGACGGAGCAGGTCAGGCCCAGTTCCTGCCTGATTCGTGCTTTTAGTTGATGGGCAATGGTTTCAGCAGAGCCAAACAGGGCGCGGGAATGGGTTACATCAAGGAAGGCCTCATCAATGGAAAATACCTCCACCAGGGGGGTGTACTGCCGCATCATGGCAATGATCTGCCGGGAGGCATGGGTATATTTTTTGTTGTCACCGACAATGATGATCAGTTCAGGGCAGGTCCGTCTGCCCTCCCAGATGGCCATGCCGGTCTTGACACCAAAGCTGCGGGCTTCGTAGGAAGCGGTGGTGATAACCGTTCTATGCCCTGAACCGACAACCGCAACCGGTTTGCCCTGCAGGTCAGGATTGGCCTGCTGTTCCACCGAGGCAAAAAACGCATTCATATCGATATGAAGGATAACCCTGTTCATGGAACAGAGGTTACCAAATGACTACCATTGCAAGTCAAGCATGATCTGGCTGCATTGTCTGCCCGTTGTTATTTCCCCCCGAACACCTTGCGCAGCAGGTCGGTGGTTCGGGCTGCCGGGTCTTTTCTGATCTTCTTTTCCTCTTCTGCCACCATCAGGAACAGGCCATCCAGGGCCTTGTTGGTGACATACTCGTCAAGGTCAAGGGAAGGCTTACCTGAAAAGGCTGCCAGAGGTGTGGCTTCGTACCTGCCGATCAGCTCCTTGTAGGCCCGGGCGGTGCCTACCTGATTCATTGCCGTGTTAACACTTGGCTTGAACGCTTCAAACAGTTGCGCGCGGGTCTTTTTCTCAAAAAAAGTAGTGGCTGCCGTATCACCACCGCTTAGAATCTGCCTGGCATCCTCAACTGTCATCTGCCGAATGGCATTGCCAAAATAGCGGGCTGCCTGCGGGGCTGCCTTCTCTGCAGCCCGGTTCATACTCAGGACAAAGGTATCAACCTGTTGCTGAAAGCCGATCTGTGCTGCCACATCTGCCACCTGCTGGATTTTGCGAGGCAGAAGAATTTTGATCAGCTGGTTGCGGAAGTAGCCATCGGGCCGTGAAACTGCTGCTACGGCCTTTTCGGTACCGGTGGCCAACGCCTCCTTGAGCCCTTTTACGATAACGCTGTTGTCAAGGCTGCTCTGCTGTTTTGATGGTGGCAGTATATCGTGAGACAGGCTGTCCAGAAAGCCTGCCTGGCAGGGGGACTGCATCAAGAACAGGACAATGAAAACAGGGTAGACGGTGCGTTTCATGGGCAACCTCCATCTGTGCGCGTGGTAGTTATGTGTGGCAAGTATGAATCATTTGTGGATATCTGCAAGAGAACTTTCAGCAAACAACGGCAGGCTGGAACCAAGCCCATGGACAACGCTGGTAAAGGCGTCCTTCTGTTCCAGCTTCTCCCTGCCGAATCGTTCAATAAACAGGTTCTGGATACGGGGGATGCGCGAGGTCCCTCCGGTGAGGAAAACTGAATCCATCTGTGTTGCTGACAGCCCGGATCGTGCCACCACATCATCAATACAGTCTGCGATCTGCTGAAAGTTATCCTGATTGATGGTCTCAAACTCCAGCTTGCCAATCTCTTCGCTGATGCACAGATCACGCTCAGTAAAGCTGATTATGGTCTGTTCCTGATCGGAAAGTTTACACTTAGCGCCTTCTATGGCCTGAAACAGGAAAAAACCAAAGTTGTCATCAATAATGTTTTCAAGATTCTGGATAGCCTGTCGGTCATCGGTGGTGCTTTTGATTACCCGGATATACTCTCTGGTTTTTCGCGCCCGCAAAAGCGGGATACGGTGCCACTGGCAGAGGGTATAGATGATGCTCCGAGGAACAGTAATCCAGTCATCCTTGCCCAGTGTTTTGTAGCGAGCAGTACGTCCAAAATAGTGCGCAACCTTATCCCACATAATCTGTGAATCAAACTTGTCACCGGCAACATAGACACCACCCAGTGAGAGCACGTCACTGCGACGGTCGGAACGGCCAAATGCACCACCTTTAACCCGTATCACCGAGAAGTCTGATGTTCCTCCGCCGAAATCGCCGATGAATACGACCCGTTCCTGCCCGGCCTGTAATGTCTCTTCAAAGGCCAGTGCCGCTGCCACCGGTTCAAACTGAAACCAGATGTTTTTAAAGCCGGCCTTGCGGGCAGCTTTTTCAAGACGCTGCTCAGCTACGGCATCTTTGGTTGCATCGGTTGAAAAAACAACCGGACGTCCCAGCACCACACTTTCCACAGGGCAGCCCAGATACGCCTCACCCCGCGCCTTGATCTGTCTGAGAATAATCGCCACCAGGTCATCGATGCCGTAACGTTTCCCGAAAATCTCGGTGCTATCGAAACTGGTGTTGGGTAAAAACGTTTTGATTGACTGCATAAAACGTCCTGCAGCACCATCACCGACATACTGCCGAACCGCTTCGTTTCCGGCGTAGATCTCGTTGTCTTCGTTAAAATAGAGCACTGAACGCATCAGCTCTCCGGCCCGGCCATTACCGTCAACGGCGACCACTTCAACTGTGCCGTTTCGATAGACTGATAGTGCAGAATTAGTGGTACCAAAATCGATACCGAATACGGGCTGCATGTACTGGTTACCTCCAGAGAAGATCTGCTAATTGCCGGCAGTGGCAATGCCTGAAAATAATAAAAGAAGGTCACTTCCGATGAAGAAAGTGACCTTCTTGAGATTTGGCGTCCCCTGGCGGAAGCAGTTCGAGCTTTCTAAGCCCCAAATCGCATATACAAGGAAGCGCTGCGAAGGTACATCATACCAGGCTGTTTTTCTCGGTTATCGATCTTCGCGTGTATGCCATATCCGGAGCACAAAAATAACAGACTCTTGTATTTCATAGCGCATTTCGTATCTGCCAACAACAATACGTCGGACTTCGCGTGGGTCAAACTCTTCGAGTTTTTCACCTATTCTTGCTTGATCCATAAGTCTATCTGGTGCGGCTGACAACAATTGCACTGTACGAGCAGCAGCTAACTTGTCTTTTACAGCTAAAAACTCATACAGGCGTACCAAGTCTGACAGGGCTTTGCTGGTCCACTTTATTGTCATTGGTGCGGCACCGGAAGTGGCGCTTCGGTGCCAAGGCTGTCAGCCCAGGTTTTGACATCAAGGTGGTTAACGACGTGCCCAGCGTCAACATCTGCCATAGCTTCCAGTGTCAGACGGCGACGCTCTTCTTCTTGCCCAACCCAGGCGCTTAAAGCCTGTTTTATGATCCAGCCGCGAGAACGCTCTAGTCGTGCGGCAATCTGATCAACCTGTTCTGCAAGCGGGATTGGAATATGTGCAGTCAGAACTTTGGTGCTCATTGTATTCATTACATAGCCCCCCTTTCACGGACATAATCATAGTGATTAATTGTGATTATATCAAGCGCATTGCATTTAATTTATTTATCAAAAAAAAATATGAAGGTCTGCACTCCAACAGGAATCGAATGTGTGACCATTTGATATTATGTAAATACTATATCAGATCCGAAAGCCATGTAATTTGAAGCGACGAAAAATGGCCGATTCCATTGAGAAATCGGCCATCATTGGCAATTGGCGTCCCCGAGACGATTCGAACGTCCGGCCTACTCCTTAGGAGGGAGTCGCTCTATCCTGCTGAGCTACGGGGACTCAAAATGGACATTACTTTTATCAGAATTGCAGCAGTGAGTAAACCTTTCCTTCCGGCAGTTTTTTGCGGCCGTCCAGAAACTCAAGCTCTGTCATGAAGCAGCATTCAACAATATCACCGCCCAGCTGGCTGACCATATCAACTACTGCAGCAACGGTACCGCCGGTAGCCAGCAGGTCATCGGCAATCAGGATCTTTTCACCCGGCTTAATGGCATCCTTGTGAATTTCAAGGGTGTCGGTGCCATATTCAAGGTCATAGGTTTTGCTGAAGGTTTCAGATGGCAGTTTGCCCGGTTTGCGGACCAGCACCACGCCTGCTCCCAATTTATAAGCAAGGGCTGCGCCGATCAGGAAGCCCCGCGCCTCAACACCGACGACCTTGTCGATCCGTTGGCCGATGTAACGATTGGCGATCATATCAATCATGCGGGTAAATGATTTCGCATCCTGTAGCAGGGTGGTGATGTCTTTGAAAATGATTCCTTTTTTCGGGAAATCAGGGATATCACGAATGGTGAGTTTCAAGTCTTCCATGGATCAGTTCTCCTTGCAGAGGTTAATGGGCGTTTTGGGTAAAACTTTTCAGCTTTTCAAGGGATTTTGCTTCTATCTGACGGATTCTTTCACGGGTAACGCCAAAACTCTGGCCGATGGTGTCCAGGGTCTGAGGGTCCTGATCGTCAAGTCCAAAGCGCAATCCCAGAATGGTCTTTTCGCTTTCACTCAGCTTGTCAAAATGCTCGGCAATCTGCTCATAACGATTTATGTTTTCAAGCAGTTCTGATGGTGATACCGCAGATGAGTCTTCTATGGTGTCCACCAGAAAGAAGTCATTCCCGTCGCCGATTGGCGTATCTATGGAACAGGTCCGCTTGAGCAGAATCATCAGCCTGCGGATATGCATCGGCTTGATCTGCATGGTCTCAGCCAGTTCCTGTACTGATGGTTCACGGTGAAGCTCTTGCGACATCTGGCGTGAGACTTTAAGCATGCGACTTATATCGTCAGATACATGGACGGGAAGCCTTATGGTTCTTGATTGATTGACCAGTGCCCGTTCGATTGATTGGCGGATCCACCAGGTTGCATAGGTAGAAAATCGGCATTCCTTTTCAAGGGAGAACCGTTCCACTGCCTTCATCAGGCCAAGGTTGCCTTCCTCTATCAGGTCAAGGAATGGCAGACCGCGATTCAGGTAGCGCTTGGCAATTTTAACCACCAGCCGCAGGTTGGCCTCAATCATCTTGTTGCGGGCAGCGCGATCTCCCTGCTCTACCTTGCGGGCCAACGCCTTCTCTTCTTCTGCATTCAGCAACGGTGTGCGCTGGATGTCGCGCAGATAGATTTTAACCGGGTCATCAAGTGGAATCTGTTCAACCAGAGCCGGTAGATCGTCTAATTCCAGCGTTGTGTCTTCTTCTGCTTCAATGGCTGCAACAAAGTCAACCGGTGGCTCCTGCTCATCGTCCAGACCTGGTGCATCCAAAAATGGTTCCTGTTGGGGTGAATCAAGGGACATGAGACCTCCTCAACTAGTGGGCTGCCAGCCCTGCTGGCCAATCAGGGGAACAAACCGGCATCCGATGCCGGTTTCCTGTGACAGGGTTCCGTCTGCTGCCTTGCGAATTCTAAGCAGGGTCTGGTTTGCTTCATCACCAACCGGTATGACTAACCGGCCTCCCGGCGCCAGTTGCGCGGCCAGGGTTTCAGGGATTGCAGGGGCACCGGCAGTGACAAGTATGGCGTCAAAGGGACCTTCCTCCGGCCAGCCCAGGGTGCCGTCACCTACCTTGATATTAACGTTCAACAGGTGCAGGGTGTCGAGTACTTTTCTGGCCTGCATGGCCAGGGGGCGAATCCGCTCAATGGTCCAGACCCGCCTGACCAGACTGGCAAGAATGGCGGTCTGGTAACCGGAGCCAGTGCCGATTTCAAGCACATGGTCCTTGCTGGTCAGCTCCAGCAGATCCGTCATCAACGCGACAATGTACGGCTGTGAGATGGTTTGTTTTTCACCAATCGGCAAAGGACCGTCACTGTAGGCCTGAACTGCCATGGCTTCCTGCACAAACAGGTGACGGGGGACCTTCTGAAAGACGTCAAGAAGACGAGGGGTGGTAATGCCGCGACCAACGAGCTGTTCCTGCACCATTCGTTTGCGGGCGATTTCAAAGTTTACCAAAACAGGCTCCCCATCGGAAGATTAACGGCGGCACGATACCAGAGTAGGCCGCGTATGTCCAGCATCAGGCAATCTGCCATTGCTTCAGGGCTTCCATGGCGCGGTGATTGGTCAGGTCCAGGTGCAGCGGGGTGAGGGAGGAATGCCCACGGCCTACGGCATTGAAATCGGTTCCTTCATCATCCAGAAAGCTGGGCTCTTCACTGCCGATCCAGTAGTATTTGCGGCCTCTTGGGTCAGTCTTGTCTACGATCTTGCCCACAAATGAGCGTTTGCCCTGACGGGTGATCAAGGGAGCTTTGATCTCTGAGAACGGCAGATTAGGGACGTTCAGGTTCAGGAAGGTGTCGGCGGGTAGGCCTTGTTGGATCAGCATCCGGGCTATCTGAACCGCAACTTTTGCAGCGTCAGGGAAATGTTCTGTTGGGCCAAAGGTGGCCAGCGACACTGCCAGGGCCGGTATGCCCATCAGGTTGGCTTCCATGGCAGCGGCAACCGTGCCGGAGTAGGTGATGTCGTCCCCCATGTTGCCGCCGTGGTTGATCCCTGAAACCACCAGATCCGGCGGGGAGGGGAGCAGGCTATGTATCCCCATGTTGACGCAGTCGGTGGGGGTGCCATCCACGGCAAACCAGCCTTTGTGCAGTTCAAAGACCCGCAGGGGGGAGTGCAGGGTCAGGGAATGCCCGGCAGCGCTCCGTTCACGGTCTGGTGCCACCACCGTAACATCCCCCAGCTCTGTCAGTGCTTCAGCCAGGGCCTTGATACCCGGTGCTCCGATACCATCGTCGTTAGTGACCAGAATATTCATTGCTGTACCATCCAAGTCTTGTATAGGTTGTTTGATGTGGCCCGTTTATGGCAGAAAAAAGCCCTTAAATCAAGGGTTCAGCCGTGGTTTTCGGTTTACAAAAGCAGCCCGAGCAGGTAGATTAGCCCCCTGCATTTTTCAAACACTATCTCATTTGGGAGGGGTTCCTATGAAGGCTGTATTGATGGAGGGTTTTGGCGGCGTAGAGGTGTTGAAGGTAGGTGAGGCTGCAAAGCCTGCTCCGGCTGAAGGTCAGGTGCTGGTCAAGGTGATTGCTACAACTATCAATCGCCCTGATCTGGTACAGCGTGAAGGCAAGTACCCACCACCTCCCGGTGATTCTGAAATCCTTGGCCTTGAAGTGGCAGGCACCATTGAAGAGATCGGCCCCGGCGTTGAGGGCTGGCAGGTTGGCCAGCGGGTTATGTCGCTGGTTGGCGGCGGCGCCTGTGCCGAGTATGCCGTGGCCTATGCCAGCCACCTGATGCCGATTCCTGAATCCATGTCCTTTGAAGAGGCTGCCTGCGTCTGTGAATCCTACATCACCGCCTTTTCCAACCTGTTTATGATCGGTGGCCTGAAGGACAAAAACACCGCCATTATCCACGGCGGCGGCGGCGGGGTCAACATGGCTGGTGTACAGCTCTGCAAGGCGCTGGTGCCGGAGACCAAGCTCATTGTTACCTCCCACCCCAGCAAGATCGAGCGGGTCAAGGCGATGGGGGTTGATCTGGTGGTAGACTTTACCACTACCCCTGATTTCTCCGAAGCAGTTAAGGAGTTTACCAACAAGAAGGGTGTTGATGTGATCCTGGATCATGTCGGCGCCAAGTACCTGGCTCCGAATATGGCCTCGCTGGGCTATGCCGGACGTCTGGTGATCATCGGCATCATCAGCGGTATCAAGGCAGAGCTGAACCTGGCCCTGATGATGGTCAAGCGTCAGCAGATCATCGGTTCGGTGCTGCGTTCCCGTCCGGTTAAGGATAAGGCCGGTATTGTGGCTGAATTCACCAAGACTGCGCTGCCCAAGTTTGCTGACCGCACCATCGTGCCGATCATTGAGAAGGTCTTCTCAATTGATGAAGTGGTTGAGGCGCACCGGATGATGGAAGAGGATAAGCATTTCGGTAAGATCGTGTTGAAGATCCAGTAAGTAATGGCCCAGCCGCTGGAAAACTATCACCGCCTGCTGGATAAGGTGGATCAACTCTGTGAGGGTATCACCACACTACTGGGTGATGCCCTCACCTGTCATGCCGGTTGTTCCTCCTGCTGCATCAGTATCTCGGTCTTTCCGGTGGAGGCTGCGGCGCTGATTGAGGCTGCCGGACAGCTGCCCTCGGAGCAGTATCAGCAGCTTAAGCACCAGTTGTCCAACCCTCAGGATGGGGATCGTTGTCCGCTCCTGCTTGATAATTGTTGTCTGTTGTACCAGGCCCGCCCGATCATCTGCCGCACCCATGGACTGCCGATCCTGATTACGGAAGAAGCGGGCCGCCGGGTGGATGTCTGTCCGCTTAACTGTAAAGGGATGGAACGGATGCCGGGTGGCTCCCTGATTGACCTGGAACGGCTTAATTCTTTGCTGGTCTCGGTTAATGTGCTGTATCTACGCGAGTTCGGCATCAAGCTGCCGGATCGCATCCCCCTTGCCTCCCTTGGAGAAATGTTGCCGTGACCAGAATCAGCCTTAAAAAGAACGAAGACCGCCGGATCAAGGCTGGACACCCCTGGGTGTTCAGTAACGAGATCGGGCGGATTGAAGGCGTCCAGGAGCCGGGTGTTGCCTGCGAACTGTTTGATGTAAGTGGTACCTATATCGGCACCGGCTACCATAACCCCCACTCCCTGATTTCGGTGCGTCTGTTGTCACGCCAGCATGAAGATATTGATTCGGTCGGTTTCTTTGAGCAGCGGATTGCTGCGGCCCTGTCCTATCGTCGCAGCCTCTATCCCCAGATGGAGACCTTCCGGCTGATCTATGGTGAATCTGATTTTCTGCCCGGTCTGGTGGTGGACAAGTACGGTGATTACCTCTCGTTGCAGCTGCTGTCTGCCGGTATGGATAGACGGCGTGGCCTGATCCTGGAGGCGCTGCAACGTCTGTTATCGCCCAAAGGGATCATTGCCCGTAATGATGTGGCGGTGCGTACCATGGAAGGGATGACAGAAGAGGTTGAACTGTTGCAGGGGACCATCCCGGATGCTGTTCTGATGCAGGAAAACGGTCTGACCTTTGAGGTGGATCTGCGTAATGGCCAGAAGACCGGCGGTTTTCTGGATCAGAAGGAGAACCATCTGCTGCTGCAAGGGATCGTTAAAGATAAAGATGTGCTGGACTGTTTCTGCTACAGCGGCAGCTGGGCAGCCCACGCCGGCTTCTTTGGGGCCAGATCTGTGTTGGGTTTGGATATCTCTGAGCGTGCCGTTGCCCTGGCAGGCAGGAATGCTGCCTTAAACGGTCTGTCGGATCGGGTCAAGTTTGAGGAGTGCGATGCCTTTGATCGGTTGCGTTCACTCAAGCTGGAAGGACGCAGCTTTGGGGTGGTGGTGATGGACCCGCCTGCCTTTGTCAAAAACCGCAAGAACCTGGCCGAGGCCACCAAGGGGTATATCACCATTAACCGCCGCGCCCTGGAACTGCTGGAGCCGGGCGGCTACCTGATCAGCTGTTCCTGTTCTTACCACATGGGGCGGGAACCGTTCCGCGAGATGCTGGCCACCTCTGCCCGTCAGGCCAAGCGTGAGGTGCGGCTGGTGAGGGCCTGTTCCCAGGCCCCGGATCATCCGGTGCTGCTGAACTTCCCTGAATCTGAATATCTCAAGTGCGTGGTGCTGCAGGCACTATGAATACAAAAGGGACGGCCATTTTGACCGTCCCTTTCTTGTTAGCACAACGTTGCTAACTTACAGCCCCGTAACTTCCCGATCCTTGGGATACTCCACCACGATCTCATAACTAAACACCTTCTTCTCACCCGCTGCTAGTTTCATCTTCCAGCTCAGTGTGCCATCATCCTTCTTCTCGGTTGGCGGCAGGGTAGCCTCTTCCAGGCTGATCTTGATTTCGCTGTCGCCAGCCAGCGGCAGTTGATCCTTAACGCTGACTGTCTGGGCCTCTTTGCGGAAGTTGGTAACGGTGATGGTTGAACGGTAGCCCATCCGGTTTTTGCCGAACAAGCCTGCCTCTTTATGCTGCTTTAGCTCTTCCCGCTTGACCGTGATCTGGTCATCACTGCCAAAGGGGAGGGTGAATTTCTCGCCCGAGGCCACCTGCTTCATGTCTGCGCTACCCACAAAGGTGTTACCGCTGAAGATCTTGACGGTGCCGGGCATCAGCGGCCAGCCAGCCTTGTTGACCAGTTCAGCAGTCAGGTAGGCAACCGGTGACAGCTTGGGTACGGTGCCATATTCGGTGCTGACCGGCAGTTTTTCCAGTGCTATTACGGTGCTGTGACGGGTGTTGTCCGATGGGATGTCAACCGGCTTTGGAATTTTAAATGCGATCGAGGTTCCTTCTGCAGCTGCCTGGGCAGTCTGGAAGGCAGCCGGTGCAGGTGCTTCTTCCGGTTCAGCTGCAGATTCTGCAAAGTTGTCTGCCATCATGACCTTTGCTGCTTTTTTGTAGCTCCTCATTGGTGCAGCAGCAGGCATAGCCATCGGCATGGGGCGGTAGAAAGAGATCCGCCAGGGGTAGAGGGTGGGAGGGGCCCCACCGCTGGCCGGACGTGCGGTGGAGAGGGTCAGCGGCACATTGTTCCAGTCTTCGCCGGTCTGTTGACGAACCTGGGCGCGGTAGGTAAGTTCAGCGCTGGTGCCATCCTGTGCAAGGCGTACATCATAGCTTGGCTCCCAGGTGGCCTGGTTAACCACGCCGGACAGATCCAGGGTCAGTTTGCCTTCTTTGGCGGTCTCTACCGCCACTTCAACGGTCTTGCTTTCTTTGCGGTAGGAGCCGCTGGCTTCCTGTCTCTTCCGCTTCAGGGCATCCATCTGCTCTTTAATTACCTGCTTTTCCAGTTCAATATCACGTTGTTGATCTTCAACCTTCACGGTGTTGCTGCCCACAAAGCCCATGGCCTCATTCAGTTCAGCGCTGGTTGGCTTGCCAATGGCCAGTTGTTGCGAGATCCGCTCACCCCAGGCTACTTTAATTGAATCAACAAACCCTTTCTGGGCAAGCAGTCCGGCCTTTTTGGCATCAAGGCCACCCAGCTTGCGTTCCAGCTGTTTCAGTTCAGCCTCAATCTCCTTGACCCGCTTGTCTGCAGTCTGGCTCAGGAAGCTGCGTTTGACCTCAATGCCGGTAATGGTGGCCCGTGCCGTCCCCTTGCCGTCAACCCGCACTGAATCATCCTGCAGCAGCACCGGCAACCCTTCAACCGCAATGATCTGGCTGCCCGGTTTCAGTGCTACGGTTACGGAACGGGTGACCTGGGCCCGGTCTTGATAAACCGTAACTGCGCTGATTGTGGCTTGGGCTGGTATACGTGTCGGCGGCGCAGCCAGCACGATGCCGGGGCAAAGGCAGGTGCAAAACAAAATTAATAGATGACGTAATGGCATAGAGACCTCCTGATCATTGGTAAGCAAACGCTGCTCAGTATACCAGAACTTTTCTGCTTGTCTTGGGAATCCTGCTATGCAGTGAGTGCATGCCATAATGACGGTTTTTGTCAGTTTGCAGGATTAAGGAGGCAGGAATTGGTGGGGTGGTGTTTGTAACTATCTGCAATTACATTATTTGCTTCGGTTATTGTTAATTGCCACGTATCTTGCAGAGACAGTAGGGTAGCATTGCATGCACGTTTTGAGGAGGTATACCATGGCTACGATTCGTATCAGTTGTCCGCACTGTTCCTTCAGTCGTGATGTTCTGGATACCCAGTTGCCTGATCAGCCGGCAAAGGCTACCTGCCCTAAATGCAAGAAGAGTTTTGATTTTTTTAAGGGTGCCGTTCCTCCGTTACCCTCTTTTGACGTTGAAGGTATGTCAGCCTAACGTCAGCGTTGTAATGGGTTTTACGCACAAACAGCATCCACTATTTTAGGGATGCTGTTTGTTGTGTCAAAATCTACCAGACAGACAGCTTAACGTGCTGCAGATGCCTTAACCTGTTGCTCCATCAAGCTGGCCATCCGTTCCAGCGGTGCCTGCTGCACCTGTTTGCCGTTGTGGTAAAACAGCACCAGCCGGAAATCACCGGCCAGGGCGCGGTTCGCCACATCATCCGGGGTAAAGGTGGTGCGGCCCAGTGATTTTTTTGTGGGCCATTCCACGCCACTGTAGGTCAGATAGACCAGCTTTGAGCAGTAGACCCGCTCCTTTGATTCCACATCAAAATTGAAGTCATAGGGCTTGCCCACCTGGCGCAGTGACTGCAGGATTACCCTGATCCGGTCATCTCTGCTGATGTTCTGTTTCCGTAAAATCCCAACGCTGTCGATATTCATAAACTGATCCAGCGGATTTATCTCCACCCCGGAGCGCAGCGCTTCAACCACGCCGCGTCCCTGCTGAATCTTGTCATGGTAACGCTTTACCAGTGGGTTATCCCAGATGCCCAGCTCCCGCAGATCTTTTTCTGTGCCGATCCAGACCGCTGCGTGGCCCCAGTAGCCGGGGATCAGCTTGTCAGTCAGGCGGAAAGGGGTCTTTTCCAGCAGCACATCGCCTGCCTGCAGGGTTCCTGTCAGCTGCTCCCTGATCGGCGGTTTGCGATACAGCTTGCCTTTGCGGGTCTCCACCAGTCCCACTGCATTGCCGAAGACCATGCTAAACAGACTTATACCGTGCCGCTCCAGCCCGGAAAGGGTGTCTTCAGTCACCCCCCCCAGAAAGCCAACTTTGCGGCCCACCACATAGAACGGTGACCAGGTTCGCACCATGGAATAGGAAGGACTCTGCTTGATCAGCAGATTGATGTAGGCGGTTTCAGGGTTGGCATCAACCGATTGATTAAATCGTTTTGCCTCACGCTCATAGAACTTGATCGCCCTGCGGGCCCGGCTGCGGTTGTTAATGGAGTTGTAGGAAAGGGTCACCTTGGCCAGGGCAGCGCTCTTGACCGCGTAGCCGGGATCAGCCTCATTCAGCAGGCGGCGCAGCTTCGCGTCTCCCTCAAACAGCGAAACCGATAACAGATAGTTATCGTACAGCAAAAAAGCGGATGAAAGCGACATCATCACCCCGTTCAGGCGCGCTTCCGGCGATACACCCCGGCTTTGCCACTCCTGTTCGGTTCCATCCAGCCAGCATTCATGGGATTCTGCAACCTCCATCAGCTCCTTGCGCAGCTTCAGGTGTTCAGTAATGCCGATGTTCATGATCTCCAGGTCATCGCCGGAAAGCGGCTTTTTCTGCTCCAACTGGGTCTTGATCCGTCTGCCCACAGAGATGGTCTCTGCCCGTAGCATCAAGGCCTGCTCTGCCAGGGTGCGGAAATGGGCCAGTTCCTGTTTTAGACCTGCATCCACCTGTTGTCGGGTAACACCATGGGCCTTCAGCAGGTGGTCGCGGCATTTGCCCGGCAGCGCTGCAGTTGATGATGAGGAGGAAAGCTGTCCTTGAACATCATCAGTAGGAGCTGCCTGAGCCTGCTGTACCGTGATACACAGCAGACCAACCAGTGTCAGGTGCAGGGTTTTGGTGAATAATGACGGCATGATCTTCTCCCTTGAAATGGCTAATGCGGGGCTATTCTTGTTTCGGTGGCACCGGTGCGAACCAGCCGATCACCAGCAGCAGTAGTCCCACGGCAACAAATGATACGATTCTGGCCACGGTACCGTGACCTGCAAGGTCTACCATAAACAGCTTGGCAACCACAACCCCCAGTAGTGTTGCCCCGCAGATCCAGATCAGGCGATGGCCGCGCCGGACCGCATACAGGGTGGCAAGCAGCGCCGACAGACTCCAAAAAATGGAGAATGATGCCTGGGCCAGGGGCGAGTGCAGCATGCCGTGGGCAGTGAACGGTACCTCTCCCCAGTAGTGCAGGCTGCGGGCCAGAATGGCGTTTAGCCAGACAAAGGAAACAGCGCTGAAGATGGCAGTGATCGAAAGCTGCAGTTCAAGCAATAGTTCCTGAAATGAATGTTCTGCATACAGGCTGCGGAGCCAGATCAGCGGCACGGCAATGGCAGCCAGGATGGTCAGGTCAAACTGGTTCAGCAGCGGCAGCCAGGGCAGTGGACTGCTGTCACCAATGCAGGTCAGGGAGCTGACTACCACCCAGCCCAGAGACCAGACCGCAAGGGGCAGGGCGATGATCCCCTGATAGGTAATCCGCTCCTGTCTAAAAGGCCAAACATTGGTTCGGTTGCCGATCACCAGCAGCCCAAGCAGGCTGATCGGCATTACTACCTGGCTGATCTCCAGCCAGCTGCCCTGCTGCAGCATGGCAAATGATACCTGCCAGCCAAACTCAAGGGTGCCTAATAGTGCCAGCAGCCAGACCAGCAGGGCATGGGGATACGGTTTTAGGGTGGCAGGCAGGTGCTGGTCGTGGGAGTACAACAGCCACCAGCTTGTGCTAAAGGCGATCGGCCAGGCAAACCAGCCGCCCTGGGCCAGGGGATGGGCAGGAAACCAGGCCACTGCTGCTACAGGCATCAGCGGTAGCAGGAGTAGGCTGGTCCAGCTGAAGTTCTGCCACTGCAGTTTGCGTGCAGACAACCTGATCAGCAGGGCTGAGAGAGCGGCGCAGAGCAGGATTGCGCCATACAGGAACTCTTTGTCCAGCGTACGTTCCAGCTCACGCAGGGCACCACCGGACCACCAGCAGAGTCCCCAGGCGATCAGCAGATACTCAAACGGTTGTTCCCATTCCTGACTCTGGAGCGTATGGCGGTGCAGCAGAAAGGCGCTGTACAGGCCGGACAGGCTGATCAGCAGGCAGCCCAGATAGAAGCTGTTCAGTAGCGGCATGCTTCCGCTGGTGTGGGCCACGCCAAAGGCAAAGGCAAGACCGGACAAAAGCTGCAGCAGGTAGCCACTGTCCCGTACCAGTTGACGTTCTGTCCTGAAACCCAGCCAGACCATGGTTGCCCCTTCCAGTGTCCAGGCAGCGGAGGTCCAGCGGCCATCAAAGGCCAGTGGTATGGTCAGGGTGAGCAGTATGCCTGCCAGTGCCAGAAACGATTCAGCCAGCGGGCGCAATTGGTGGCCCCGGTTCCAGAGCAGACGGCAGCAGGCCAGATAACAGAGTCCGGCAGCCAGGCTGCTCCAGGCCATGCCGTAGCGAAAATCGCTGACCAGTGCTGATTGCAGGGCAAAGGCAGCCAGCGGTGTACCGAACACCAGGGTTGCATCGGGCATACCACGCAGATCAGGCGGTTGCCGCAGCGAGAACAACAGGGCAACCCCCAAATAGATCAGGAAGAACAGGATCAGGAACGGCTCAACAGAACTGAAATACGCAGGTTTGTAGTAGTTTACCCCCCAGAGTCCGCTAAGCAGGGAGGTGGCAATAAAACCGGTCAGGTTGATGGAGCGCCATGAACGGAACCAGGCGATGCCGATCACCACAATGTTCAGCACCGTATAATAGCCAAACAGCACTGCCGGATCACCGATGCCTACTGAAGCCAGAAACGGGGCTGCAAAGCCACCGATAATACCGAACAGGGCCATGGTACGTGATTCCTGCAACAGTGCCAGTGTGGCACACAGGCCAGAGATACCCACCAGCAGCGCAAAAGAAGGAACCGCAGGGATCAGCCCGTACAGTCTGAAGGCCCCGTAACTGACCAGATAGAGAATACCGATGCCGCCACCCTGCAGGGCCAGGGCGTATTCGGCCCGCTTGGTGCGCAGCTTCCAGCCGGTTGCCAGCAAGGCCACGCCTCCGGCAGCAGCGCTCATCAGGCGCAACTCAAGAGGAAACATACCACGCTGTGCTGCATACTTGACCAGAAAGGCGATGCCGCAAAACAGGATCAACACCCCCAGTTTTACCAACAGGTTTTCACCGTTAAAAACAGTGCGCAGTGCGTTTTCCAGCGCTGTTGGTTCGGCTGGAGTTTCCGGCACAGGGGTGTATTTAAAGGTATAGGCAGACTCGGTTTTAACGGTCTGATCTACGGTTGTTTTCGGTGCTGGTTGTTCCTGCTGCCACGCCGGTTTTATCGGCATTGGACGGACAAGCTCGGCTGGGGTGGCAATGACTGCAGGCTCCGGCTCGGGTGTCTGATCCGGTTCAGGTTTTGCCAGATCCGGCTCATCCCGCAGGTGTACGGACAGCCTTGTCCTCAGCCATTCCAGCTCCTGTTGCTGTTTGTTCTGGCGGCTGTGCAGCAACTGCAGGCTGTAATAGAACCAACCGATAATCCCGCCTGAAACCGCACCGGCAAACTGAAACAGCATGCCGCCTACGATGATGCCGATGCAGATGCTCAAGAGTGCCATGGTCTACCTCGTGGTGCTGGCGTTAAAGGTGTTAATCAGGTTGCTGTAACTGCCGTTAAGCGTTTCATCAGCAGGCTGAGACTGGTCTGCTGTTGCGGCGCGACGATGTTCAATGGTACGGAAAATCCCGTTTGAGATGACGATGGTAAGTGCAAAGGCGATAATCGGGATGATGGTAAAAATCCGCTTGTTGATGGTTTTCATGACTTCCTCCTAGCTGCGTTTGTTTCTGCTTTGCTGGACAGCCCTCTGAAAAACTATTGCGGAGGCTGTCTACGGCGTTGCGCGGTGCTCGCTCCCTTGCCTAACTACTGTTATGTCTCGGTCGCTGCGCTCCGTGCGCCTTGTATCCAGCCTTCCTCATGACGTTTTTCAGAGGGCTGTAAAACCAATTACAGGGATTGTGCCAAGATCTGTAAATTTTGATTTATTAATTATTCAAGCTTGTTATCTCTTTAGTCGTTGTTTGTGGTAGTAAATCTGTTGACATTGATTGTACTGACTCTGTACATTTTGTGCATGAACAAGTCCCTGACCCTGACAGCTATTGACCGAGATTTCTTCCGTGCGGTGGCCCTGGCCGCCTTTGCCAATCCGTTCAGCCCGGAACGGGAGGCGCTTGATCGCCAGATTGCTGGTGATGACCAACGCTGCTCGCGGGATGAACTGATTGATCTGGTGGTGGATCGGGTCACGGCCCGGCTTGACGGGTTAAGGCGCAGCGGCAAGGGTGATCCGGTGCTGTACCGTGGCGAGGACCGCAGTCTGCTGCAGACCACCTTCCAGTTTGATATCTACCACCGTTACCGCGCCCCCTTTGATGCCTTTATCCTTGACCAGCAGCGGGCTGGCGACCGGCCGATCAAGGTGCCGTTTGCCGGTGAAGTGCTGGATCAGCTGGAGCGTCTGGGGTATAGCAGGCCGGACTGCCTGCGCTATCTGGAGATCTTCTACCAGATCCGCCGGGCCTTTTATTTCATCGACACCGCCCTGGTGGGGCTGTCTCCCTCCATGCATACCCTGCGGCTGCAGCTCTGGAACAACATCTTTACCTGTGACATCAACCTGTATGACCAGCGGCTCTGGGATCGGATGGAGGATTTTTCCACCTTGCTGCTGGGTGAGACCGGTACCGGCAAGGGGGCTGCTGCTGCTGCCATCGGGCGTTCCGGCTTTATCCCGTTTGATGACAAAACCGGCTGTTTCAAAGACAGCTTTACCCGTACCTTTATCAGCCGCAACCTGTCCCAGTACCCGGAATCGTTGCTGGAGTCAGAGCTGTTCGGCCACCGTAAAGGGGCCTTTACCGGCGCCATTGATAACCATGAAGGGGTGTTTACCCGCTGCTCTGCCCACGGCTCTATTTTTCTGGATGAGATCGGCGATGTCTCAATACCGGTGCAGATCAAGCTGTTGCAGGTGCTGCAGGAACGGACCTTTGCACCGGTGGGTAGCCATGACCGGCTGCGTTTCAATGGACGGGTAATTGCCGCCACCAACCGCCCGCTGGATGAGCTGCGGCGGGAAGGACAGTTTCGGGATGATTTCTACTACCGGCTCTGTTCAGATCAGATCATTGTGCCGCCGCTTCGGCAGCGGGTGCAGGAAGAATCCTCCGAGCTACCGGCCCTGGTCAAAAATATCCTGCAGCGGATGCTGGGACATGAATGCAGCGCCATGGCCGCCGAGATCAGTGAGGGGTTGCGCAGCTCGCTGGGGCCGCATTATTCCTGGCCCGGCAATGTGCGCGAACTTGAACAGGCGGTGCGCAGGATGCTGCTGACCCGTCGCTATGAAGGGGATCGTCTGGTTGTGGGGGGCGGAGGTCTGCAGGATGCGCTGGTGGCTGGTGTCAGTCAGGGTAGTCTGGATGCGCGGGAGCTGCTGGCAGGCTACTGTGGCCTATTGTACCAGCGCCTGGGTAGTTATGAAGAGGTGGCCCGGCGCACCGGGCTGGATCGTAGAACAGTGAAGAAGTATGTCATGGCAGAAACTCAGGAAGAGGCAGCATCAACCTGATCTTCCGTCGTTGCTTGATTAGCCATAAATGCTTTGGTGTCTACACTAAAGGGAGCCGCTGTCTTCCCCCCCAAAGCGCACTCTCCACGCAGACAGGAAAGTTGCGCTGGTGATTAAACGATAGGCTGAAACTGGTCGTGATAGTAGTCAAGTGTAACAGCTTGTTTCTCCAGCATCACCTTCCCTATCGGTTCAATGTTGTCGATTAGCAGCTCAACAATCCTTGCATCAAGAAAATCCTTGTTAGCAAATTCACGTAGCGTTGCTATTACCTCGTTTTGTTTCATGCGGGGACGGTAGGGTCGATCTTCATTCAGAGCTGTGAAAACATCGGCAACGGCAACAATTCTGGAACCGGTCCCGATGTGCTGGCTGGAGAGCCCGAAAGGATACCCGCTGCCATCCAGTTTTTCATGGTGAAAGGAGGCGTATTCAGTTATCTGCTCAAAGCCCCGTACAGAACTCAAGACCGAATAGGTGACATAGGCATGCTGGCGTAAAATGGCATACTCCTCATCAGTTAATGTGCCAGGTTTGTTGAGAATGCTGTCAGGCACAACCAGTTTTCCGGTGTCATGGAGGTTGGCAGCCAGCTCCAGAGAACGACATTCTCTGTCTGTCAGACCAAAGAGCATTCCCAGCATGCTTGCACAGGCAGCAATGCCGCATGAATGGGTGGCGGTCATCGGTGACCTGAAGTCAATGATGGTGCGGAAAATTTCTGAAACGGCAAAAATCTTTTCCTGCTCGATAAAGACATGCTGAAAAGGCCCGTTTTTTCTTAGAATATCTTTGATATTGGGAGAGGTGAGGTCGAGCCAGAATTCGTCACATCTGGATACCTCCATAAAGAGGTTAACGACATCTGGATGCAGAGCGGTATCAACGCTTTTTTGTATAAAGTTAGAAATGGTGTGGTGCTGATGCAAGATATAGCGGGAGCGATTGATCTTCCGTTCAACCATATCAGCCAACATGAGCATTTGAGCATCAAATACATAGTCAGTGCTGATTGGCTCGTCCCATTTGCACCATAACCGGTGGTGATGTTTCACAATGTTGGTGCTTGGGGTAAGCCACGGCACCTGCTCAAACAGAAAAACGCCCCGGTTACAGTGGAGCTCAGGATTGGTCTGTTCAAAGTCATGTACATGCAGCTTCTCTTCTGGAGAAAAGGCTCCAATGTCATGCAATGAAGCAGCCACAAAGAGTTGTTCATGGCGTTCAACCGGCAGCCCGGCGTATGCCCCCATTTTCCACACAATATAAGCGGTTCTTAACTGGTGATTGGAAAGGTTGGTGTGAGCCATTTCCATGGCCTGTGACAACGAGAGCAACAGATCTGATAAATTGACATCCGAGGTATTTAGCATAAAGAAAAACCTTCACCGTTCTGTAGTGTATACGGCATGCTCTATGAGTTAGCGGAATGTAACCTAAAAGACCATTTAGATCTACTTTATTTTGTTAAGGACTATTCATTTAGAAGACTTGTTCCAACTGCTGCATGGTTGCTGCCAGCTCAGCCGTAAATAGCCTGGTGTCGCCACTGAAACAACGTGGTTCAGCAACCGATGCCTTGCCGCAGAACGGTACCAGTACAAAGCTGCCCCGTGGCAGACTTTTCCCCAGGTTACGCATAAAGACCGGCACCACCGGCACTGCAGGAAACCGCTTTGCCAGATGGGCCACCCCCGGCTTGATCTGCCCCAACTCCTCTGGTTTACCCCGGCTCCCTTCAGGAAAGATGATCACAATCTCACCCTGCTCCAGCGCTGCTGCAGGCCCGGCCAGCGGATCAGCATGGAAACTGCTCCGTTTTCGTTCCAGGGGGATAATTCCCAGAAAAGTGCTGGAAAGCCATGAGGTAATCGGCGTGCTGCAAAAGTAGTCGGCTGCTGCCACCGGCCGTAGCAGCGCCAGCGCCTTGAGCGGCATCAGGACGATCAGGTAGAGGATATCCAGATGGCTGTTGTGGTTGGCTGCAATAATGGCCGGGCCACTGACCGGCAGATGCTCGCGCCCCTTGATGCAGCGGCCCAGAAGTAGCGACACCAGCGGCCGTACACAACAGGCCAGAAAGATGATCCTGATCAGACGTTTCATTGCCACGGAACCGGAACCGGTGCAGACGGTTCACCCGCAGGTGCTGGCGGTGGTTGATGCAGCTTTGCTTTGGGCAGCCTGGTATAGGGGACAAACTTCAGCACCTTTTTTTTGGGTACTTTTCGCCCTTCCTGCTTTGCAGCCACTATTTCCTCTACATGGGCGGTTAATACCGCTTCCATATCCTTGTCCAGCGGTTGTGGTTCCTTGCCGCTCTTCAGTCTCTCCAGCTTTTCAAAGACCTTTTTGGCGTAGATCTCGCTCTTTTCCGGTGTCTGGCTGTTGTAGCAGCCAACCGCCCTCCAGTTGTAGCCGTACTTGCTGATGCAGGCTGCCAGAATCCAGGCCCCGGTCTTGGTGTTGTAGCAGGCATCCCCCAGGTGCTTCCAGCGTTCCGGTCCCAGGGTACTCTTCCAGATGGTGTTGATCTGCATCAGGCCCACATCATAACTGCCATTGGTGTTTTTACCCACGGCATCCGGCTTGTTGCCTGACTCCACCCCGGCAATGGAGCGCAGCACCATCGGGTTGATGCCGTACAGTTGACCGGCTTCTTCAAAACAGTAGGCATGGGCGTTGCTGCCCAGGGCCATGATGGCAATGGTTAGTACAAAGATAAACATGCATTTGAAGGTCATGCTTTGGGTCTTCACTTTCTCGTAAGTCAGCTTCAAATCAAGGATGAGATCAAGGCGACGAGGAATTCGGCGACGCAGGCGTACACATAGTACGTCGAGGAGTCGAAGACGAGTCAACGAAGATATCGCCTTGAGTTGAAGTTGACCTCAATGAAACAGATACCAGGTCAGATGAAAAAACACCGGCGCAGTGTAGGTCAGGCTGTCCACCCGGTCAAGTATGCCGCCATGTCCCGGCAGGCTGGTGCCGGAATCCTTGACCCCGATATCCCGCTTGACCGCTGATTCCACCACGTCACCGATAAACCCGCAGCAGGCCAGTAATGCGCCAACTCCGGCACCGGCCAGATGACTGTACGGGGTAAGCAGCGGCAGCAGAAAGGCTGCCAGCAGCGCACTGGTGCCAACGCCCCCTAAAAAGCCGGACCAGGTCTTGCCAGGACTGACCTTGGGGATGATCTTGGGTCCGCCCAGCAGCTTGCCCCAGATAAACTGGAATACATCATTCAGGGCGGTCATGATTACCAGTGATAGCACATAGCCCAGGCCATGACCCACGCCAAGCACCGGCAGCTGCATCAGGTAGGCCACATGACTGAGGGAAAAGATGGTCATCATCGCCACCCAGTTGATCACCCCGGCAGAACGGATAAAGCCATCCGTTTCTCCGGCAATCACCAGCCGTAGCGGAATAAACAGGAACAGCCAGACCGGGATAAAGATGATGAACATGCCGTACCAGTGCATCCTCACCCAGAAGTACTGGATGATAATGGCAGGAAACAGCCAGAACAGAGCGCCGCGATCAGCCGGGCGGGTCTCCAGCAGGGTAATGAACTCACGCAGGGCCAGAAAGCTGATAAAGCCGAACAGCCAGGGGGCAAAGCCGGGCCGCCAGGTGCCCAGGCTGAACAGGGCGATGATCAACAGCCAGGTGCGGGAACGGATCAATACCTCGTTACTCTTCAGCGCAAGGCCGGCCAGCATGCCGGTTACTGCGCCGCCAACCATCAGCCCCAGCACCAGAAAACCATGGGGTAGGGTGCTGTAGCTGGAGTTGGCAATCCACTGCTGCAGGTTCATGACCGTGCCTCCTGAATTCCCCGGCGCACCCGGTTGATAATAGTGATCAGTGCCAGCAGGCTGGCGATCAGCATCGCCCAGTTCATGACAATGCCGTGCAACGCCTGCTTGTTTTCAAACACAGCCCAGGCAGTAAACAGGCCCAGTACGCCAAAGAAGACCGCCCGGTCGCTCTTGCCAAAGGGGCCGTCATAGCGCCGGGAAGCGCCGATGGTCTTGCCCTGCAGCCCCACAAACTCGGTCAGGCAGCAGAGGCCGATCATCAGCACCCAACCCATGCCATGCCCCATCAGATCCAGAAACGGCAGGTAAAGGGCAGCATCGGAAACCACGTCGCCCACCTCATTCAGGTAGGCACCGAACAGGCTCTGCTGGTGGTGCTCACGGGCCAGCATGCCGTCAATGGCATTCAGCGCCATACGGATAAACAGGAACAGTCCCAGAAACAGGAACGGATACGGGTTGGGGCCGTGGTCGGCAAACGGTTGGTAGATCCAGATACCATAGGCGATTGAGCCCAGCATGGCTGCCAGGGTAACCATATTGGCGGTCACACCGATCCGGGCCAGCAGGTTAACCAGCGGACGGAGCAGGTTCTGGAATTTGGGTTTCAGGTCGTAGACCGATGGCATGGATTGATTCCTTTCAAACGTTTGCCACAGAGGGCACAGAGAACACAGAGTTGTTTTGTTTGATTTTGATAAAAGCTGATCAAAAGCCACGACCATAGCACGCGGATGACGCGGATGACGCGGATCAGGCGGATATACACGGATCTGAAATCACTTGGTTTTTAAATCAGCGTAAATCCGTCAAAATCAGATCTAATCCGCGAGCTATGCCTTTGATGTTCTCTGAGACCTCTGTGTGCTCTGTGGCTATCTGTCTTTTAGATTTTTAATAACCTTGCCGGGTTGCTGAATACCTCTTCCGGTACCCCCAGCGCCCGTTTCAGTTCCAGGTCCCGGTCCCACGGGTTTTTAATGGTCATCAACCGTGCCACGGTCCAGGGGGGTAGCCGGGTCAGGTGTCCCAGCGGCGACACCAACGGGGTGTTGGTCAGCGGCATATCAGTGCCGTAGTGCAGCCTGCCATGCAGGTGATGCTGCTGGATCAGGCGGCGCAACTGGCCGGGCCGGTTGATCTGAGTCAGGGCAGAGATATCAGCATGCAGGTTGGGGTGCTGATCGCACAGACGCAGGAAGCGCGTGAAGTTGTGCTCGCCTTCGTTTCTGCCATTGGCAGCGGCATGGGCGGCAATCACCGTTACACCCTGCTCCAGCGCCAGACGCAGCCGGTGCGGGTCTCCCAGCTCATTTCTGGCATAGGTGAACGAGGCCTCATCGCCGGTGTGGGTCAGCAGCGGCAGGCCATGCTGCTGCATCCGTTGATAAAACGGCACCAGCCGTTTGTCAGCCAGATCAATATGCTGGATCGAGGGAAGCCATTTCATCAGCACCGCACCTGCCTCAACCGCCTTGTCCAGCAGCTCCAGGGCATCCCGACGATACGGGTTGATGCTGGCCCCAAAGCGCAGATTAGCGTGCTGTTTCACCGCCTCTGCCAGAAAGTCATTGGGGATGTACATCTCAGTACAGCTTTGGTCCAGCTCACCCTGGCTGTCCAAAGCTCCATCCATGGCCAGCACCACGGCCATGTCTACCTTGCCTGATGCGGTCAGGGATGCTGACAAACGTTCCAGCACCAGCTTGTCGCCATGGTGCAGCAGTTCATGCTCCTGTACCCCAAAGGAACTCAGGTAGACCCGATACTTCCAGCTCTTGCGCAGGTCAGGGGAGATAAAACAACCGGAGTTGCCGGAACCGATGCCGGCGGTGTGGCAGTGTATGTCGATGATTGGGGGCATAAATTCAATCTCTCGTAAAAAGGCCCTAACTGATGGATAGTGTTTAATATGCTTGCTCATTGTCTGTATAAAATATATATTTAAAATATATACGGAGGCCAGTCATGAAAACAGCGAAACTATTTCAAAATGGACAAAGCCAGGCGGTCAGATTACCTAAAGAGTTTCGCTTTGATGACAGCGAAGTTTTTATCAAAAAGACCGGCAACGTAGTACATCTGATTCCCCGCAGTGAATCCTGGAATTCTCTGTTCAGCAGCCTTAAAAAGTTTTCCCAGGATTTCATGCCAGAGCGTGAGCAGCCTGCACTGGATAAACGGGAGACATTCTGATGAAGCTGCTGCTGGATACCAATATCTGCATCTACATCATCAAACAACAACCGGCCAGCGTGCTGAAGCATTTCCTGCAATACCAGATCGGTGATATCGGTATTTCATCCATTACCCTTTCTGAACTGCGCTACGGTGTTGCCAAGAGCCAGCATCAGGATAAAAACAGCAAGGCTCTGGATCAGTTCATTACCCCGTTGGAGGTGGTGCCGTTTGATGATGCGGCAGCCCAGACCTACGGGGTTATTCGGGCAACCCTTGAAAAGGCTGGTACGCTGATTGGGTCAATGGATATGCTGATTGCCGCCCACGCCGTTGCCCTGGGTATCCCGCTGGTCACCAACAACACCCGTGAATTTGAGCGGGTGGCTGGTCTTGAGGTTATTGATTGGACAGTCTGATGAGAAAGAACAGGTTTGGACCAAGGGCGCCAAGAAAAATATGTTCAGTTGTTGGAGCCACTGTTAGGGCAGCAGGTGTAGCGTTCTTTGGCATCTCTTGCCTGACTGATTATGCTTCCGGCCCGTAATGTCAGTACGCTGTCCATCGGGATTCCAGCATTTTCCATCAGGTTGCCTGTCCAACTGTTGCAGGTGTTGGTGATAAAGTAATAGCCCTCAGCTTTGAAAAATCGGCTTTCTCCATAAAGTCCAGGCTTCAAAGGATAGGGGTGCTGATCCTTGTTAAGCTTGAAGCTTGCCCGAAGTGATTTTTTAAGATGCTTTAAGCCGGTTTCTGAAAGGTGAAGTTCCACCACTTCGCTTTGATTAAAGTATTTTTCCGGTGGGCTGGAGACAGCCACCACATGCATCACAGTCGGGTTCCTCCAGAACAGCGCCTTTAAAACCAGGCTGGTGGTAATCTTCTCAGCCTGATAGAAATCAGCCTCCCCCCAACCGAACTCGTAATAAGGATTTTCTGTAAGATATTCTTTAATAAAGTCGAGTTCATCTCCTAAATCCTGTTGAGGCAATACAATGCCGGTGTGCCAGCCATGACTGACAACGTGAATGGTCCTTTCTTCATGTTTTGAAGCTGGCAGATGCTTCCAGTCTTTAAAACCTGCACATCCACAGACACAGGTGAGCAGTACAAAGATTATCAAGATTAACTTTGTCATTTTAGCTCGTTACGTACGTGTTCCCAGGCTCATGGTGTTCTCCTGGGATAATTGATGCCTGTTAGGTCATACGCCTTGTTAAACACAGCCGTTAAACAATCAGCCACAGACACCACACATCATCGCGCTATCAGTGCAAACACACCCCAGCCCAGGTATTCTCGTGTGTAGGTGGCGTAACGCACCGGTTCCGTGGTCAGTTGAGCCCGAACCTCTTGCGCAAACTCGTCGTCGGGATTTTCTGCAAGCCAGCGGCGCATGGTAAGCCATTTTGCTGCCTCGTATCGGTCCCAGCCGTCCTGATCAGCCAGAACCATTTCAACCAGGTCGTAGCCAAGGTTGCCAAAAGAGGCGATAAATTCCGGCAGGGTGAGAAAGTCGGAGATTGCGTGGGCAAGGCAGCCCTTGGCAACCTCTTCTGTTGGTGGTACCAGCCGCCAAAAGGGCTCACCGATCAGGATAATCCCGTTGCTGCTCAGGCTGCGCTTCAGTAGCTCAATCGTGCCCGCAACTCCGCCGCCGATCCAGGTGGCGCCGACACAGGCTGCCACGTCCACCTTCTGGTCAGCAACGTAGCCCGCAGCATCGTTATGGATGAAGGTAACCTGATCCGCCACACCCAGTTCTGCTGCGCGGAGTTTGGCCTGCTGGGTGAACAGCGGGCTCATGTCGATGCCGGTGCCGGTGATGCCATGGTCGCGTGCCCAACTGCAGAGCATCTCCCCAGAACCGCTACCCAGGTCAAGCACGCGGGTTCCCGGCTCCAGGCGCAGCGCCGCGCCGAGCGTGGCCAGCTTTTCGGTGGTGAACGGGTTATGGATGCGGTGAGCGCTTTCGGTGATGGTGAAAATCCGTGGTATGTCCATGTATGTAAGTCTCCTTATGGAGGGAAATTTAGGTTAGGGGCTAACGGTATGAGTACGGCGAGTGTCACAGTAACACTCCATATTCAATACTTTCCGTTTTTTGCAGTTAGAACAAGATCTAACGTACTGCTCTCAATCGAGCAAGCAATGCATCTGTAAATGGTTCGGTGCGGATATTGTCTCGATGAAGATTCCCAGTTGCGACTGCACGTACGTGTTCAGCGGCGGTTTGAAAGTGCTCAAGTGACTCCTCTTCAGTCCAGAGACTCTCCATTAGCACATTGCAGAAACGTCCCATTTCATGGGAGTTCATGCGTGGTACCTGCTGATTTTGAACAAGAATTCTGTATGCAAGTAACATGTGGTATCGTGCTGGTTTCAGCTCTGACGGCAGAATTTGGTTTCTAAACAAAAATTCTAAGCGATAATGTGCATAAGCAGCTACATAGTAGGGCTCAAGGCGATGATCTTTATTGAATATATCAGTTCCGATAGAACGCAGCAGGGCTTTGTAGTTACGGGTAGTACGGTGTGGCAGGGAAAGGAAGATGGCGGCGAATGATCTGACTAGAGTTGTCATATCGAGGACACGTACTTTTTCGATCCCACCTAGCCCATTATATTGCCGCGACCTTCTCTCATAATAAAGCTTATGCCGTCCTTCAAACGTGGGAAAATATGCTTCAAGTTTTTTGGGAAAATCAGATAATGCAAATAGTTGGTCTTCTGTGACCTGAGTCTGTCTATTTGTAGCCTTGATAATGACGTTTTTGATGTTGTCGTCCTGTGTTGCGATAAGCCGGACTGGAATCATAATATTGTCATTAAGCTCAGCTCGGCATTCATGAAGCACATAACTCGTTTGACAACCGTTAACGACCTGATAGTCCTCCAACAGAAACTTGTTCCCGGTGGGGTGAATACGTCTCGCAACGATTGTTACCCCATTATTCATTAAAGGAAATAACTGCGCACGTTCAGGTAGGCTTAGTGTCTCTCGCATTTCTGAATTTACAGGATTCCATTCCTGCCAATGTCTGACGTTGTCATAAAAAAGAGATGTAAGTACTTCTTCGTTTTCGTTCTCAATTAATTTCAAGAACTGTGTGGCCGGAAGAAGTCCAAGGTACGCTTGCTCCACGCCAGGTATTTCTGGGATAACTGATCTCTCTGAAAACACTATTTCTGTTGTTACTGCATTCTGTGTTTTTCTGTAGAGCTGCTGCAGTTGATTTCTATCAACACATTCGAATATAGTTTTTCTGAAAAGTCCAATGCTTTCAATGTCTTGCTTGCTGCTGTCTCGCCTGACTACAAGATTAGTGTCATCTGTCCATATACCTGTCGTCGCGTAATAAAGAAAACACTGAGGGTTCCCCTTCTTGAAAAGACGGCTTCTGTCGAAGATTTCTTTGGAAATCCTCGAGTACAGTTGAATACGGTCATTTTGTGGGAGTTGCGGTGTTTCAGAGAAAAAATCACAGACTCCAAAGACAAATTGCCCAATCTTGGCTGTTTCAAATCCGGCAGAACGTTCCGACTGCATAAAGACAAAAGTTACATCTAGGTAACCATTTGTCTCTGCGAGATCGGCAATCTCCTCAGGTTCAGTAATAAGAGTGCCATTAGCAATGATCGAGATACAGTCGATGCCTGTATCTCCACCCGAACCAACAGATATATCATCACTGGAAAAGGATTCAGAATAGTGATCTGATGTTACAAGGTACCCACAAAACTGTTCGAACGCGCTCTCTTCAGGCAGTGTTTGCAGATTGTTTTGTTCAACAAATTCAGTCAAAAGTGATTTTGTAATGCGATCCATCTCGCCTCCCTTAATTGTCACTTAACCTATTATTTTACCCAGAAGCTGCTTACATAATCCGAGAAAAATAAGCACATATTCCGAATAATCTCGGCCTATAATCCGAGAAATTGCGTCTTCATATCGTGCGGTGAGTCTTGGCTAAAGCCGTTACGACGCCACCTCCGCCAGCTTCTTCAGCCCCTTCAAATCCAGCTTGCCGCTACCCAGCAGCGGTATCGCCTCCGCTGCCACCAGCAGTGACGGTTTCCAGAGGTTGGGCAGGTCGGCCTGTTCAATGGCCTGTTTAACCTTGATCTCATCCAGCTGGGTCTGGTCAAAGACCACCGCTATCCGCTCTCCCTTTTTCTCATCCGGTACAGCGGTGACTGCCAGCAGCAGATCAGTGCTGGCCAGTGCTGCCAGCAGCCGTTCCTCCACTGCGCCGTGGGGGATCATCTCGCCGCCGATCTTGCTGAAACGGGCCAACCGGTCGGTAATCACCACAAAGCCTTCATCATTGATGTAGCCGATGTCGCCGGTGTTGTACCAGCCGTTGCGGATTACCTTGGCGGTCTCGTCCGGCTTGCCCAGGTAGCCGGTCATCAGGTTGGGGCCAGCCACCTCGATCAGGCCTGGCTTGCCATCAGCCAACAGCGCGCCGCTTTCCGGGTCGCTGATCCGTACTGCCACACCAGGGATCGGCCTGCCCACGCTGCCCGGCAGTTGCCCTTTCTGACGGATGCCGCCGATCTCTACATCCGGGATGTTGAGGGAGATAACCGGCGACAGCTCGGTTGCACCGTAGCCTTCAAGGGGGCGCAGGTTAAACTTCTCTTCAAAGGCATTTGCCAGTTCTGTTTTTAACTTCTCAGCACCGGTGATTACCAGACGCAGGGATTTGAAATCCTCTGGATCTGCCTTGCGCAAATAGGCAGACAGGAAGGTGGGGGTGGCGATCAGGATGCTGGCCTTTTCATTGCGCACCAGCTTGACCACTTGCGTCGCCTCCAGCGGGTTGCTGTGGCAGGCCGAGGAAAAGCCGGATAGAAGCGGCAGCCAGAGGGTGCCGGTAAAGCCCAGTGAATGGAACAACGGCAGCACTGCAGCCACCCGGTCGTTCTGGTTGGGCTGGAACACAGCCCGCAGGGATTCGATGTTGGAGAGGATGTTGTGGTGCGACAGCATGACCCCTTTGGGAGTGCCGGTGCTGCCGGATGAGAAGATGATGGTGGCGGTGTCATCCGGGGCCGGATTGCCAGCCACCAGGGTTGCCAACGGAGCCAGTTTGGCAGCGGCCAGTGACTTCAGTTTTTCCAGCGATCCCAGCCCTTGCATGACCTCTTCCAGCAGGATGATCTGTTCCGGCATCGGCAGATCAGGCAGTTTTTCCAGCACCTTTCTGGAGGTGACCACGCAGCTGATCTCTGCCTGTTCCAGTGATGAGGCAAAGGCATCCCGTGAGGCGGTGTAGTTCAGGTTAACCGGCACCTTACCCAGCAGGGTCAGGCTGATGTTGGCGGTAAAACCGGCCACTGAGGGGGGCAGCAGAATCCCCACCTGTTTGCCGGACAGCAGCGGTTGCAGCCGGTTTTTAACCAGCAGGCTACCGGTCAGCAGCTGGCCGTAGGTCAGGCTCTTACCGGTGGTGTCATTGACTGCCGGGTGGGACCAGTTGCTGCGGGCGGTGCGGACAAAGGCATCAGCCAACGGCAGGCGTTGATGCTTGCGGGCTTCAAAGTAGCGCACTGACAGCTCCATTACGGCAGTGCGGGCCCGGGTTGCCTGATCAGCAGCCAACGGCGTGCCGAACAGGATATGCATGGGATAGCGGTTCAGGTAGATATGACGGTTACGGGCATAGCTGAAGATGTTGCCCCAGGCGCCGCCGATGTAGGCCGGAATGATCGGCACCCCGGTTGCCTGGGCGATTTTGGCAAAGCCGGGCCGGAAGGCGTTCAGGCTGCCGTGGCGGGTGATCTCCCCTTCAGCAAAGATGCAGACCAGGTAGCCTTCATCCAGCACCTGTTTGGTGGCGCGCAGAAATTCCTTGAACCCGGCAATACCATCTTTGGCAGAGACCGGAATCACCCCCATCAGTTTAAAGAGCGGATTCAGGGCCGGTGTTTCGTAGATGGAACGATCCATCACAAAACGGATGCGGCGGGTCTGGGTGGCAACCAGCAGCAGGGCATCAATCCAGGAAACATGGTTGGCCACCAGCAGGGCCGGGCCATCCAGCGGTACATTGTCCCTGCCATCCACCCGGATCTTGTACAGCAGATTCATCACCACCAGGGCCACAAAGCGCAGCAGAAAATCCGGCAGGTAGCGGATGGTGATCAGGGTCAGCAGCAGCGTGATCAGACCCATAACGCTGAAGCCCTGGGCAGCGGTCATCTGCATCGGCCCGCTGAACAGGTAGGTCAGCCCGGCGGCAATCAGAATCCCCACCCAGTTGACAAAGCTGGAGGCAGCCAGCACCTCGCCCCGGATGGCCGGTTCAGAGCGCATCTGGATAAAGGTCTGCAGCGGCAGGGAGAACAGGCCGGCGCTGATGCCGAACAGGACAATGATGGCCAGCACGGTGGGCAGATTGGCTGGTGCGTTGTGCAGCAGGATCGGTGCAACCGTCAGGCCGATGGCACCCAGCGGCACGATGCCGAACTCCACATCCTTGCCGGACAGTTTTGCTGCCAGCAGCGAACCACCGGCAATCCCCAGGGCAGAGGCCAGAAACAGGTAGTTGCTGTTGTCGGCGGACAGGCCCAGTTGCTGAATGCCGTAGCCGATCAGGTTCAGTTGGGTAAAGGCCCCCACCAGCATGAACCAGGCCGAGCCGATAATGGCCAGCATCAGCCAGTGGTCATGCTTGACATGCTGCAGGGTGCGGAAGATTTCTGCCGGAAAGATCCGAATGCGGCGATCAGGGGCAGCCGCTGCCACCTTGGGCAGTTGCAAAGAGCTGAACAGGCCGATGATTGCCACCAGCAGGCAGAAACAGGCAGCCAGCCAGAAACGGCCTGATGCGGCCTGGGTCAGCACCGAGGCCAGGGCAGTGCCAAAGATAATGGCCAGAAAGGTGAATGATTCGATCAGGCCGTTGGCCCGTGACAGTTGATCACGGGGGGCCAGTTCCGGGATAAGGCCGTACTTGGCCGGGGCAAAGAAGGCGCTGTGGGTAGCCATCATGAACAGGATCAGGTAGAGCAGCCAGGCGATCCCTTTGGCAAAGGCCAGCACCGCCAGCAGGGTCACCACCACTTCAAGCAGCTTGACGCCAACACTGACCCGCGCCTTGCTGTAGCGGTCAGCCAGACCGCCTGCCGGTGCAGAGAAAAGCAGAAACGGCAGCACAAAGGCAACCCCTGCCGATGCGGTGATAATCCCGGCCTTTTCCGGCCCCTGCAGATGGATCAGGAAAAAGACAATCAACAGCTTCAGGATGTTGTCGTTCATGGCGCCCAGAAACTGGGTGGCGTTCAGGGCGTATAAACCGGGGGACTGCTTGGGCATGGGGAAAACCTCGCGTAGAGAGTGTGTCAGTGATGTCCATAAACCGGGGACCCGCAGATAATAGCACAATAAATCCATGGTCGCATCCCGGGTCGCTATATTTTGATCTGCGGCCCGTGGGCCAGGCCCCTGAGTGCGCCAGCAGCTGCTTTTTTGATGGTCCGTTTACCGTGGTGGTTTTTGATGGCCTCGGACAGGGTGATGATGCTTATCAACAGAATCAGCGGGACCGTTGCGATCAGCAGTCGTATGGTCAGTGTGTGCATGGTGTCCTCCTTTGTGGTTCTTGCTGTTGTGATTAGCAGGGAGGATGCCAAGTTAAATTTTATGCATAACTGGCTTGATTTATTTGGTGTTGTGTTATCTGAGGTGCGGATTATGGTTGGTGTGTGGTGATGTGGGTGTACATTGCATGTTATGCTGTTGAACAATAAATGTATTGATCCTGAAAACGGCAGTTCATATCCACTAAGGACACGAAGTTTCACGAAGATTAAAGATGTTACAGAAAACAAACGTTTCACCCAAATGGTGATTGCTGGTTTGTTTTAAACAATCCGTTTTTCTTGGTGTTTCTTCGTGCTCTTCGTGGACAAATGCTTTTTATAGGATGATTGGTCTGCTTGCCAATCTTCTGAAGTAGCGGTATTCTATGCAGCATGGAAACCAAGGGACCGGCAGCGTTTAAATACAAGGCAGAAGGCAGCAGTAATGCCGGGTTGGTGGCAACCTTGATCACCAGCATAATCGTCTCCATTATTGGCGCCGCCAACTTTGGTGCCTGGTGGCTGCTGGGGTTGTTGCTGCCGTTGGGGATTGCCATCTACCTGATCCGGGAAGGGATGCGTAAAACCCTGATCATTGCTCCAAGGTACCTGATTGTGGGGGATGGGATCATCTACTACAGCAGTGTGGCTAAGGCGCAGCTGGACCGGAAACGTCAGGTGCTGACCCTGTTTTCAGAAAAGGGTAAACGGTTGACCGTTGAGGCAGAAAAGTTCCCTACCAATGCCCGCAAGGATTTCAAGATCAAGGCCAATAAGACCGCCAAGTTTGACAAGGCCTGCGAGAAGATTCTGGCGCGGCTTTCAGGAGTAACCCCTGACATCATCGGCTGAAGATAGCCCTGCCATCCGGCAGTTTTCCCGGCATATCCATCTGTTGTATGTGCCCACCCTCTGCTGCAACCTTTCCTGTCGCTACTGCTATCTGGGCAGCCAGACCGATCCAACAACCCTGAAGCTGGATGCAGGCAGGGCAGTGGCCACCTTGCAGCAGGCGCTTCAGAGGTTTCTGGTCGCTGGCGTTCTGCCATTTAATGTCTCGCTGCATGGTGGTGAGGTCACGACCCTGCCGCCAAAGGTGCTGGATCAGCTGTTTGCCACCATCAACCGCCATTATCTTGATCACTTTGATCAATTGAACGCCCTGGGCTATCGCAAATCAGCCCCACACATAAAGACCAACCTGTTCAACTTCCATAAGCTGTATGACCTGTTTGATCAGCACCGGGTCTCCATCAGTGCCAGCATTGATCTACCACTATCCCTGCATGCCAGATACCGTACTGATCGTCGTGGCCGGTCATGGCTGAATCGCACGATTGAAAATCTGCGCCTGCTGGCACGCTATCCCCACAGCAAAAAGATCTCAGCCACCCTCTACCACCAGCATCTGCAGGATATTCCGGCCCTGATTGACGATATCTGGAGTATTCACCGTGAGCTGGGCTTTGACATGAATAACTTCAACATCATGTTTGGATTCAGCTCAGAACTGAACTGCCGGAAGTTCGGGGGGCAGCCTGAACTTGGGCTGCAGCAGGCCAGCGAAGCAGAACAGCTGACCCTGTACCATGCCCTGCAGGATGCCTTTAACGGCACTGAGCTGGAAGAAGGGTTGCGGCGGAACTGGTTTGATGAATTCAAGTCCAGCTACTGTACCAATGCCTTTAACTGTGGCGAGCGGTTTTATCTGCTGCAGTCCGATGGCGCGATCTGGTCCTGTGTGCGGGGGCAGGGGGTGGAGCAGCTGCAGTACGGCACTATCTTTACTGACAGGGTGGAGGATATTCTGGCTGAAGGCAGCCGTAGGGTCCGGTTGCTGCATCAGCAGCAGGGGCTTGATCCTGACTGCCGGGCCTGTGAGTACCTGCAGATCTGCCACACCGGTTGTCCGGTAGTGAAGCTGCAGAACCGCTCCGGTAAATCCTACACCTGCGCCCTGCAAAAGGCGATTTACCGGGATAATCCTGCCTCATACCCGCCGCTGACCGGGGGCGATCAGTCTGCTGCGGCACGGGAGTATCTGCTGGGGATGCACCCGGCCCTGTTGCAGGACGGGTTGACGCAGGAACAGCCAAAGAACCCGGTGGTGCTGATCCCGGCAGAGCTGTATGACGAGAAAAACAGCCTGCAGGCCCTGATTGAGGCTGATCTGCTGCTGCAGCAACTGTACAGCCCGGATGCTGTTGTGCTGGAGCTGAATGGCGAGCTGTTGCCGCTGCAGTCCCAGATTCTTGCTTCACAGCGCAGCCTCTACAGTATTGGCAGTGATGATCGCCTGGTGCTGCATATCCGGCGTTCTCTGTTTGAAGCCAACTGCCTGGAGCTGATCCGCAATACCCTGTATATCCAGCTCTTACGGGACACCACGGTGGTCTATGGTGATGAGCAGCGCAGCAAGCAGGAACATCTGATCACCCACCAGATCTTCCATAACCTGTTGCAGCCTGATCTGCTACTGGGGGAGGAGTGGCTGACTGCAGACCTTGCAGGGTTGCTGCAGTTAAACAGCCGACATTTCATAAAAAACGTGCTTAATAATTTGTTCGTGACCACCGGACAGCTTCGGGAGTATCATTATCAGAAGCAGAAGAACAACGCCTTTTATCATATTCAGGCCATCAATCTACCGTTTCACAACTTTGAATTTTACTGGGACAAGTAATACTAGCGAGACAGAATATGTCATCAAAAAACCTTGAAAAAATTGCGGCAAATGTGGAGCGTTTCATGAATCTGGTGGGGATACCGGATGATAAGAAGCGTGTGCAGATAGAGGAGGAGTTGGTGGGGCGGATGGTTGGCAGCGCAGATAAGAAACCATCGCTGGTCTATGCCCAGGATCATCTCTATCTCTACAATGACAAAACTCTGGTCAAGGACTACCCCGGTATTGGGGCAAACGGTGACCGGGTGCTGCAGTGTGATGTCAAAAAGATCTCAATTCTGGATCGCCAGGCCTTCCTGAACAACAAGACCCTCCTGATTACCGGCGCAGTGGCTGCCACAGCCCTGGCAGGCGCGGCCCTGGCCGATGCAGAACAGCGCAAACGCCAGAGCAGCAGTGACGTCTCCTACAGCAACAATAATAATAACAATAACAACAATAATAATAACAACAATAACAACGGATAGCCCCTGATGCCTGACAGATAGCAGTTCTAGGGGCTATCGGGTGTTTTGCTACTCCGCCGCTTTTGCTGCTTTCCGCTGTCTTCTAGCCTCCCGCCAGCGTTTGATCCGTTTCCCGATAAAGATGGAAACAGGCAGCAGGATCGTTACCCACGGCAGCACAACCCCTACAAAGATGATCATGGCCCGCAGAGAGCTTGAGAAGCCCTCCAATGCTTCGCCAAGTGATCCGTGCAGTGGGTGCCAGAACCGCTGGAAGGTGGGCAGGGCCCCGGCGCGGTCAGTCAGGGTAATCTTGATCAGCGTCATTTCCAGTTGCAGATCCCAGGTCCGTTTTCTCGCCTCAAAGGCCTCTATCTCCCCCCGTACACGGGTCAATTCTTTCTCAACCAGCAGCACGTCTGAAAGCTTTCCAGCCTGTTTCATCATATCTTGCAACCGCTTTTCAGAGGTGCGGGCATTCTTCATCCGGGCTTCAAGATCCACATAGCCTTCAGTGATGTCTTCTGCGTTGGCCTGTTCTGCTGCCACTTTGCCGGTCTTGCGGAGCTGCTCAAGGATAGTACCAACTTTTCCGCTGGGCACCCGGATGCTTATTTCGCCACGTACGACGCCGTCCGATTCTTTATGGCTTTGCGAACTGACGATAAAACCGCCGCTTTTTTCAGCCAGGGCAGCAATCTGACGGATAACCGCCACGGTTTCTTTGACCTCAAGGGTAAGGTCATAGGTCATGATTACCTTGCGCTGTGTTGGCTTGTCTGCTGCCTTGCCTGCGGGGTCTGCAACTGCATCTGCAGGCGCTTCTGCCGCAGGTGCCGCAGGAGCCGCAGGAGCAGCGGCTGGCATAGGGTTTGATCGAGATCGTTCCAGAAGCCGGTTCGATTCCTTTTTCTGGCAGCCGGGAAGTATAAGCAGGACTAAAGAGATGAGGATCAGCAGACGGTAAAGCTGGATGTGCATGGCAGGTCTCCAACAACATGACAGGATGATACATTACAGCCTACCACAGCTTGGAAGCTCGTCAACCGATCTGTGGCAGGCTGGTTTTGTTGGTGGATCAGATCAGGGTGGGCAGTAGCGTGAGTAGTGTATGCTCATCTATCCCGCAGCGTTCAATGATCAGTTCCCGCAGTGCAGTTGGCAGCGGCGCACAGAGCGTCAACTGTGTTTCGGGGGTGGGGTGCTGCAGTCTGGTGCGGAAGGAGTGCAGGGCGATGCCCGGCAGGGTGGGCAGCGGTTGTGCATCGTAGCGTTTGTCGCCCAGCACCGGGTGGCCGATTGCTGAGAGGTGGCGTCGGATCTGGTGTGTGCGGCCGGTAATCGGTTCAACCAGAAGAAATGAACAGCTCTCGCCAACAGACAGGCAGCGGTAACGACTGATGGATTCCTTGCCCTCCAACGCTTGGTTAATCTCACCGTCGCCTTCCAGAATCCCTTCCACTACGGTCAGGTAAATCTTGTCCAGCCCTTCTTCCTTAACCTGTCTTCCTAAAATGCCTGCATTGGATGAGCTGGTGGCCAGCAGCACCACACCGGAGGTACCACGATCAAGCCGGTTAACCGGATAGGCCCGCACCGGATAGTTGGCCTTTTTTTCCAGCCAGGCCGAGGCGATATCCGCCAGGTTTTCATCCACCTCAGCAGCGGGATGCATGGCAAGACCGGCTGGTTTGTTGAGCGCCAGCAGGCGGTCATCCTGCCAGATCAAATCAATGGGGGGGAGCGGTCTGTTCAGTTGCTCCATGACCTGTCCGCTTTCCTTCAGGCTGATGCTATCGCCAGCCAAGAGCAGGGTGTCTGGTGAGGACTTTACCTTGTTCAGAGTGCAGGCGCCGGATTTGATCAGTTTGCGGCAGTAGGCAGGCAAGGCGGTTGGTAGAAGGCGTTGCAGCCAGCTTTCCAGCCGACGGCAGTGGTTATCAGCAGTGATAGAGTAGGTGAGCATGGAGTCAGTACCTTCTTGGTTTCGGTTGGGCAGGGCATAGGTCTCGTCCCGTGTGAATATGCGGGATCGCTATGCCGGTTGAGTGGTTCTGGATTTCCATGAGCGCTTTGGCTTGCCCTCGTACAGGATATGGGCACATGACAAGGGCAAAAATGTCCCCTCCGGTTTTTGCGAGCTTTCGATAAAGCATGGTGCCATACCGGCTAAAAAGGCTGGGAACATAAACAAATAGTATTCATGAGGCATTAAGCCAAGATCGGCACACAAGGCGGCCGCCATGGCGCCATAGTTCATACGTAGCCGCCATCGCCCGGCGAGCAGCAATTCATCAACCGCAAAGGCCAGCTGGACATGCAGACCATCGCCCAGTCCCAGAGATTGGGCAAGATCAAGAATTGGCGCGAGGCGCTCATCACGAGAAGTGAGAGGACGACCATATCCGGCAATACCACGGCGCAGCTTTAATTCATTCCGTACACAGTCTGCAAGATCGGCTCCGTTGTCCAGTGCCTTGCGGGTGCGCAAAAGAAAGTTAATCGACGGAATGTATATTCCCCCTCCATAAATTGATGCTTCAGAAACCGCAAGAGCTGCTGCAATTCCCAAGGCGCCGGTGCTACGCGTGCTGCCCGCTAGGGCTGCCACCCGGTTATTCCATATCCGGGCGTCCGGGTAGCTGGTATAGACCCAGATCGCATGCAGAAGGCGTAGCTGCTGAGGAGTAAAACGCCGACCGGTGATGCCGAAAACATAGAGTTCTATCCAATCAAGATCTTTCAGCTCTGCATGCAGGTCGTGACCACGGAATACCGCACGACTACCGGGGTAGCAGGCCCCCATACGGCTCTTAAACTGGTCAGTATGCAGATGTAACAGATCAGGACCTTTCAAAGTGCCTCCCTAATGGGGTCATTTTCCAGCTCAACCTTGAAAAACGGAAATTTTTTATGTCCGTATTCCCATTGCTCCAAGGCATGGGCTGCAGCTCCGGGCAGGCGGAGTAACAGGTGGAGCATCTCACCTTGTTCCGGGGTAAAGCCCAAATCACTGAAGGCAGCTGCCGCCACACCGCTCATGGCTAGAGGACTGCCTGCAGCTGACTCAATGCTGGATAGATTTGCCTCTAGCCAGGAGAGGCGTGAAGAAGTACTCATAGTGGCTAGACGGGAAAGCGTCTGCTTAACCGGTGTGGAGGTGCTGACGCCATGCAGATCGAAGCCAGGTGGGTGTTCTGGTGTCGGCCAAGCGGTGTCCATTGCTGCGACAGGCGTGACAAGGTGTCGTTGCCAGGCATCAAGGTCGATGCCACACTCACTCCAACCTTTCATTGCCAGATAAACCTCACGACCCCCGGCACCCACGGCCAAGGCGGCGATCAGGCAGGAGGCCGCGGTGGAACCACCAGTTCCGGCGCACATGGCGGCATGTACTGATGGGTCACGGGGCCCCGGGTTGGCAAGCGCCAGTGCAAGGGTGTCCAGCAGCTTTGTTTGGGAGTCTGTGGGCGCCTCGCCTCTGAAGAGCAGATAGAGTATTTCCACCCAACTCGCTTGGCCGAGTAGTTCTCCATAGACATCGTAGCCGTGGCAGTAGGCAGCTTTGGTGGTGAAAGGGGTATTCGATTCCGGTTCTTCAAGCCAAATTTGGGTCTGTATTTGTTCCACGACTCTGTTGTTACTCATCAATACTCCAGTCAACATTGGCGATGTGCTAGAGAAGACTCATGCCGCCGTCTACTACGATTTCATCTCCCACGATATAGGATGCATCATCGGACGCAAGAAATAGCGCAACTCTGGCCACCTCTTCCGGTTCACCGAAACGTTTAATAGGGGATTTACTCAGAATTTCAGCTTTAACCATTTCCTCGACTTCGTTTGGCAGGCCGACTCTGCCGTACATGGGAGTGGCTATCGGGCCGGGGCTGATGGCGTTGATACGAATGCCCCTCCCAATTAACTCAAGTCCAAGTGTTTTGACCAAGGAGCGTAGCGCGGCTTTACAGGCGCCGTAAACACTGAAATTAGGTGAACCCATATTGTTGGTGATGGAGTTTGTTACAATAATGGAAGCATTATTTGTGAGTAGAGGTAAAGCTTTCTGAATAGTGAAAAAAATTCCCTTGAAATTGACCGCTGACATTTCGTCAAATTCTGCCTCTGTCACGAATTCGAAGGGTGTTGCATGGGCGACAGCTGCATTGACAAAAAGAACATCCAATTGGCCAAAGTGCTTCCCGACTTGGTCCATCAGCAGCTCTATATCGCTGAGTTTACCTGCGTCGCTTTGTACTGTTAGAACGTCACCTCCCAAAGCGACTCGAGCCTGTCCAAGGCTTGCCGGATTACGTCCTGTTATAGCGAGGCGTGCTCCGTGTTCTTGAAAGAGCTTCGCAGTAGCCAGGCCGATACCGCTGTTACCGCCAGTGATCAGGACGTTCTTGCCTGATAGTCGTTGCATGGACTACTCTCCTTTTTAAATCACAAAATGTGTGTGATGTGTATGGATTTTAAATGGGTATTATAAAAAAACTAAATAAAACAGTTGAGTATGGTATTTCTGCTTGCTATTTTAATGAAATTAAATGTTGCCATACCTTTAGTGAATTGTAAATTGCATAAAGATGTTTGAAAGCTGCGGCATGACAAGACATACACTTGGTTAACTAAAACGGGAGGTTGTAATGAATGCAGCAGAGGTGATTGTCAATTCTTTAGAAAAGCATGGTGTGGAGTACGTTTTCGGTGTTCCTGGTGGGGCGATTGAGTCACTTAACACTGCCCTACACAAGAGCGAGATCAAGGTGATCGTGGCTAAACACGAAGAGGGCGCGGCCTTCATGGCTGATGGCTATGCTCGGGTCAGTGGCAACATTGGCGTTTGTTGTAGCACTGCTGGTCCCGGGGCAACCAATATGATTACCGGCATTGCCTCAGCTTTCGGAGACTCCATACCGATCATTGCGTTAACCGGTCAGGTCTCTACGTCATTATTTGGCAAAGGTGCCATTCAGGAATTTTCAGTGCAGAGCTTTGGTATTGTCAGCATGTTCATGCAGATTACCAAATACAGTGACATCATCATAAATGAGAATAAAGCCGGTGAGATGATTTCCAAGGCACGCAGGTTGGCCTTGACTGGCAGAAAGGGGCCTGTCCATCTTAATCTTCCCGCAGATATCATGAAACGGAAGGTGACCGATGACAGTCATGAACGGTGCAGTACTACGCAGGTGTTAGGTTTTGATAGAGAGGCTGTGAAAAGGGCCGCACAATTGCTTATTGCCGCCAAAAGGCCGGTGATTGTTGTCGGTTGGGGAACTGTCCTTTCGCGGGCGGATAAAGAGCTGCTGGAACTTGCAGAATTGTTGGATATCCCTGTAGCCACATCGCCGAAAGCAAAGGGGATACTGAGTGAGGTGCATCCACTGTCATTAGGGGTGTTGGGATTTGCCGGGTCGCCTGTTGCTAAAGAATATATCCTTAAAAGGGATGTCGATGTGCTGCTCGCAGTAGGCACAAGCTTCAATGAATTTGTAACTTCGGGGTGGGATAAACGGCTACTGCCGATGAAGTCACTGATTCATGTGGATATTGACTGCAATGAGATTGGTAAAAATTATTACGTGAATGTTGGTATTGCAGGCGATGCCGCAACTGTTCTGCGTGAGCTTGTTTTTGAGATATGCAGAAACAAGAAAGGTAAGCGTATAGAAAACAACAGGCGCAAAGAGGTTGAACTGATCAAAGCAGCTGTGATGGTAAAGGCTAAAAAACAAAACAAACCACTTTACAGTCCGCAACGTCTGATTATGGATCTGAACAATGCCTTACCCCAAAATACGCTTTATTTTGCGGATAACGGCAATAGTATGGCCTGGGCAATTCGCTATTTAACAATAACGGAACCCTATTCTTTTTATGTTGGCCTTGGTTTCGCCTCCATGGGTTTTGCTGTTGCAGCGCCCATCGGGGCCAAGCTTGCAGCAGGAGACAGGCCGGTTGTCGCTCTGGTTGGTGATGGTTCTTTTCTTATGAACGGTATGGAGGTAGCCACAGCGGTAAACTACAATATACCGGTCATATGGGTGATTATGAATAACTCCATGCTGGGGATGGTATATCACGGCAGAAAGCTTGCCGGTATTCCAGAAGGGATTCCGTCAGGGTTTAAGCCGGTTGACCATGTGAAACTGGCAGAGGGGTTAGGTGCCCGAGGGATCAGAATTACCAAGCCGGGGGAGATAAACCGTGAGCTGATGGATGAAATAATTTCAACCGGAGTACCGACCGTATTGGACGTTATTATAGATCCAGAAGAGGTCCCACCTATACATTCGCGCATTTCCTCGCTGGAAAAACTTTACACCTGAAAATTTGATGGTATAACAGCTAAATACAGTAATGATGGGTAACCACAACCACCGTAGAGGGATAAACCCATGAAAAAGAAAGCATCGGCTGCATGCGTATCTTTTGTGTTGTGTCTGGGGACAGGTGTTGTTGCTCAAGGGGCTGATGGCTCCCTTGCCCAGCCTGATGCTGTTGTTGCCCTTAATGACCAGTCCGATGGTAAAGAGTTGCTCATGTTTTTTGAGGAGCAAGATCTGGTTACCGCCACTAAACGTCCCACCTCATTACGTAAAGCCCCTGCCATAGCTACGATCATAACAGCTGATGAGATTAAAAATATGGGTGCCCGCAATCTGCTGGACGTGCTGAAAATGGTGCCGGGTTTTGGTGTTTCGATTAATGAATTCGGTACACTGATGATTGAGGTGCGCGGGATCAGGACCGGGACAAGCGAGAAGATCCTGGTTATGATTGACGGCCATTCACTGAACCGAAATACAAATGGCAGTGCCTTTGTGTATAATGTTGCCAGCAAACTCCCGGTAGAGAATATCCGACAAATCGAAGTAGTGCGGGGGCCTGGTTCGGCTCTTTACGGCAATAGCGCCTTTGTGGCCACCATCAATATCATCACCCGTAATGCTGAAGAAATCGACGGCGTTGAGGCCAAGTCAGGCGGCGGTAGCTTCGACAGCTTCAAGGGAAATCTGGTCGGAGGCAAAGCCATTGGTGAGAAGCTTACCATTTTCGGCAGCCTGGACCATCAGCAGACTAATGGTCCCAAGCTGGCTGTTGGGGCAGATGCCTTGAGCGGTACTCCCTTTTCCCTGGCGCCAGGGCATACAGACCTTAGATCCAGGCAGTCAGATGCTTTCCTGAAGGTCGGTTACGGTGATTTAACATTCCGCGGTCACTATCTCACGAAAAAAGAACGCCTGAATATCGGTCTGGCCTCTGCACTTGTGGATGATGCCTATAACGATATCAATAATTTTTGGGGCGAGCTTGCCTATGACCTTCGGCTTGCGGACAAGTTCTCCGTAAACATGAAGCTATATTATGATCAGTTTGAACAGGATCCTTTGGCCAAAATCTACCCGAACGGTTTTTTGGGTGTTTTTCCGGATGGAATGATTGGCAAGCCACTGGTAAAGAATCGCACTATTGGTAGTGAGCTACAGATGGATTGGGACGTTTTTAAGGGAAACCATCTGATCGCGGGCTTTTCTTTTGAGGAAATGCGCCAGTTTGATGTGCGGCAGCTGGCCAACTTTAATCCGTTGACCGGTGCGCCGCTCTCTTCAGTACAGGAGGTGGCTAACTGGAACAAGGATGCGATCCGCCAGATATTTGCCGCCTATCTGCAGGATGAATGGCAATTACTGGAGCAGGTTAATCTGACTGCTGGCCTGCGTTATGACCATTATAGTGATTTTGGCGATACCCTGAATCCCAGGATAGGGCTGGTTTGGAGCGTTCTGGAAAGTGTTGATTTAAAGCTGCTCTATGGTCAGGCCTTTCGTGCCCCAAACTTCCAGGAGTTGTATAATATCAATAATCCAGTGGTGGTCGGCAACCCGAATCTCAAGCCTGAGAAGATTCAAACCTATGAGGCAGGCATTGGCTGGCGTTTAAATCGTTATTTTGCTGCAAACTTGACCTATTTCTACAGTAGGATTCATGACCAGATCGGTTGGGATACCTCTACTGCGCCCGCTGTAAATGCTAACATTGGCAAAACAGAGACGCAAGGCATCGAGCTGGGGGTTAATGGTGCAGTAGGGACTGACCTGAACTGGAAGTTGAATTATACGTATCAGGATCCACGTGATGTAAGCAATAACAAGCGGCTGCCCTATGTGCCGTCGCATCGTGCTTCCGGTAGCGTAAACTATGCCTTGACCAGATATCTGAACCTGCATACTGACCTGCTCTGGACCGGACCACGTCCACGGGATACGGGTGATACCAGGTCGGAGATGCCTTCCTATACAACGGTAGATCTGAGTGCTACGCTGAAAAATTTCTACAAGACATTAGAGATTCAGGCGACAGTCCGTAACCTCTTTGATCAGCGTTTCAGTGATCCTGACACATCAGGGGCAGCGATAAAGGTTCCTGGCGATTACCCTCGTGAAGGGGTTTCCTGGTTTGTCACCGCTTCCTACAAGTTTTGAGTGGTGTCATCTGTATGTTTAGCTTTTTAAAGGAGACCCCCCTTTGACAAGAGGAGCATCAGCTGCATGCGTATCTTTTGTATTGTGTTTGGGGGCAGGTGTTGTTGCTCAGGGTGCTGATGGCTCCCTTGCCCAGCCAGATGCTGTTGTTGCCCTTAATGGTCAGTCCGATGGTAAAGAGTTGCTCATGTTTTTTGAGGAGCAAGATCTGGTTACCGCCACTAAACGTCCCACCTCATTACGTAAAGCCCCTGCCATAGCTACGGTCATAACAGCGGATGAAATCAGGAACATGGGTGCCCGCAATCTGTTGGACGTCCTGAAGATGGTACCGGGTTTCGGTGTTTCTATCACGGAGTTTGGTGGAAATATGGTTGAGGTTCGTGGCATCAGATCCTCGCTCAGTGAGAAGATACTGGTTATGATCGATGGCCACTCCCTGAATAGAAATTTTACCGGAAGTGCCTTGTATCGTGTTGCCGGTATGCTCCCGATGGAAAACATCAAGCAGGTTGAGGTGGTGCGTGGACCGGGGTCAGCGCTCTACGGTACCAGTGCCTTTGTGGCCACCATCAACATCATCACGCGCAATGCTGAAGAGATCGACGGCCTGGAGGCCAAGGCAGGCGGCGGCAGTTTCAGCAGCTTCAAGGGGAATTTGCTCGGTGGTAAGGCTGTTGGCGATAATTTTACGATTGTAGGCAGCCTGGATCACTACCAGTCGCAAGGAGCAGAGCTGACTGTTGGTGCCGATGCGTTGAGAGCTACAGCATTTTCAAAGGCGCCTGGTACACCTGACCTCTATTTTAAGCAGACAGATGCCTTCCTGAAGGTTGGCTATGGTGATCTCTCCTTTCGAGGGCAATACCTTACTAAGCAGGAGGGGATGTACATCGGTATTGTATCTGCCCTTACGGATGATTCCAGTAAAGCCCAGGTTGACAACTATTGGGGGGAGTTGGCCTATAACCTGAAGCTGACAGATGATATCTCAACGAATCTGAAGCTTTATTACGATTACTTTGAGCAGGACCCCACCATGAAGATTTACCCGAATGGGTTTGCGGGTATCTATCCAAACGGGATGATTGGTAAGCCGTTGGCAAAGAACCGTACCATTGGCGGAGAACTGCAGGCAGATTGGGATGTTTTCAAGGGGAACCATCTGATCGCGGGCTTCTCCTTTGAGGAGATGCGTCAGTATGATGTGCGGCAGTTGGCCAACTTTAATCCGTTGATCGGTGCACCGCTCTCTTCAGTACAGGAGGTGGCTAACTGGAACAAGGATGCGACCCGCCAGATATTTGCCGCCTATCTACAGGATGAATGGCAATTGCTGGAGCAGGTGAGTCTGACAGCTGGGGTCCGTTATGACCATTACAGCGATTTTGGTGATACTACCAATCCCAGGATCGGACTGGTTTGGAACATTCTTGAAAATGTTGATTTAAAGCTGCTTTATGGTCAGGCCTTTCGTGCTCCTAACTTTCAGGAACTTTACAATATTAACAACGCAACGGTGATTGGTAACCCGAACCTGAAGCCGGAGCGGATTCAAACCTACGAGGCTGGCGTGGCTTGGCGCTTGAACCGCTATTTTGCGGCGAACCTGAACTATTTTGTCAGTATTATCAAAGATCAGATCGGTTGGATTCCTTCAACCACCTCAGGGGTTCCGGCGCTTAATGCCAATATTGGTAAGACCGAGACACAGGGGGTTGAACTTGGGGTTAATGGTACAGTCGGAACGGACCTGAACTGGAAGCTGAATTATACGTATCAGGACCCGCGCGACACCAGCAATAACAAACGGCTGCCCTATGTGCCGTCGCATCGTGCTTCCGGTAGTGTCAACTATGCCTTGACCAAGTATCTGAACCTGCATACTGATCTGCTCTGGACCGGACCGCGCCCACGGGGTACGGGTGATGCCAGGTCGGAGATGCCTTCCTATACAACGGCAGATCTGAGTGCTACGCTGAAAAATTTCTACAAGACATTAGAGATTCAGGCGACGGTACGTAACCTCTTTGATCAGCGTTACAGTGACCCTGACACATCAGGGGCAGCGGTGAAGGTTCCAGGAGATTACCCCCGTGAAGGAATATCCTGGTTTCTCACCGCTTCGTACAAATTTTAACAAAGGAATTACTGCTTGAAGATATTTTCATTATATCTCTCCGTTGTAGCGAAGCATTGCAGCAGGCATGCTACTGCCCTGCTGTTTCTTTGCGTACTACAGTTGTTTTCAACCAATGCTGAGGCGGCCAAAGTCCTGATTGTGGGGGACGTCAAGTACCCGTTTGTGGCCGGTGTTGTTGCAGATATTCAGCTGTCTGTGAGGTCGCAGGCCAAGGAATATGCTGTCTCAGAGATCAGGGGACGACTTGGTGCTGTTGTGGAGCGGGAAGGCGCCGAGGTTGTCGTTGCACTGGGTGCTGATGCGGTATATGAGGCGTTGCGATTGCCCCCCTCAATTGCCGTTGTCTATGGTCTTGTTGTTGTCCCCCCAAAGTCCGGTCGAACAAATGTCACCGGGGTGTATATGTCCCCTCCGGTGGGTGAGTATGTCACAACAGTTCGTCGCTATCTCCCCTCGCTTACCCGGATGTCAGTTGTGGGAAGTCAAACCATGCTGCGGAGTCTGCTTGGCGGTGACTATGCCCAGGTATCGGTGCATAGCGTAAGCACCTCATCTGATCTTGTGACTACCGTTAATCGTCTTACTGATGCCAAGTCACTGCTCCTGCTGCCTGATTCCAATCTGCTGACCGCCCCGGTCATGTCAAGTGTGTACCTGTTTTCCTTCAGAAATAATGTTCCAATATTTGGTATTTCAGAAGCCAATGTGAAGCAAGGCTCGCTGTTTGCCCTTGTTTTTGATCCCAAAGCAGTCAGCCGTCAGATCGGTGAAAAGGTGCAAACCATCCTGAACGGGGGAGATGCCGGAGAGCTGCCAGCCTCTTCACCCAGGCGGTATAATCTGTATGTGAACAGTAATACTGCGCAGAAAATGGGGGTTGAAATACCTGATGAGATGCTGAAGCGGGCGAAGAGAGTCTATTAATGAGATCGTCCGGTCTATGATACCTGAGGATATGAATAGTAACCGGTCAGCACCGGCTGATCGGAATCGAGGAGTCTCCGGCTGGCTGGCTTCGTTGGTTCCCCTGACTTTCAGGGGACGTGCGATGCTGTTCCTGTTCCCCATGATCGTCATTATTTCCATGGTCTATACCTTTGAGTCGATTTCAACTGAGAGGAAGATTCTCAAGAGCGAAATCATCAAAAAGGGGGAGACCATTGCGGCAATTGCGTCACGGAACGCAGAGCTGTCGCTGCTTTCCGAGAACTTTGAGCAGTTGAAACTCTCTGCTCAGCCGCTGATGGAGATTAAAGATGTTGCCTTTGTGTCGTTTCTTAACAAACGTTCTGAAATTTTGCTGCATGAGGGGAAGCAATACCCGCTGACGGCAACTCTGGCGGCAGTCACACAGCGTTCAATCAGCTTTTCTGAACATGGTGACGTCTTTGAGTTTATTGTTCCGGTAATAACGGAGAAGGCAGCTGAGGGTTTTTTTCTGCTGGAAGGGAATGGTGCTGCTGATCCAATGGTCAGGGAGCAGATCGGGTGGGTCAGGATTGGTCTTTCCAAGGAGGTGGTAAGCCGCTCTGAACAGCGTATTATCATTCGGGGCACGCTGCTGGCCGTTGTCTTTTCCCTTGTAGGCACTCTGCTGCTGTACCTGTTTGTTTCTTTGGCGACCAGGCCGCTGTATGCGCTTATCGATGCGGTTAAGGAGGTTCGGGAGGGGGAGCATCCAGAAGTCCCCGTTCTGTCCCCCAAAAGTGAAATTGGTCGCCTTACCGCAGAATTTAACCGGATGAGCCGGGCCATTAAAGAGCGGGAAAACGAGCTGATCAACCATCGTGATCATCTTGAAGAGCTGGTTGCGGAACGTACGGCAGAGCTGACCATTGCAAAGGAACAGGCAGAGTCAGCAAACCTGGCTAAAAGCAATTTTCTTTCCAGCATGAGCCATGAACTGCGTACGCCGTTGAATGCCATCCTGGGCTATGCCCAGATACTCCGACTGCATAATAACCTGTCTGATGCGCAACGACAGCAGCTTGATATTATGCGTAACAGTGGTGAGCATTTACTGACCCTCATTAACGATGTCCTTGATGTCGGCAAGATTGAAGCCAATAAGATGGATGTTGAGGACGCGGTCTTTGATCTTACCGCCTTGATCGCCCAGGTTTTTAACCTTACCAAGCTGCAGGCGGAAGAGAAGGAGCTGCAATTCTACTACGAGTCGGAAACCCCGTTGCCGGCGTATGTGCATGGGGATGAACGCAAACTCCGTCAGATCCTACTGAACCTGCTTTCAAATGCGGTTAAATATACCCGTCGGGGCAGTGTTACCATGCGGGTAAGCTATGGGCAGATCGGAGATGGCCTGTTTCGGTGTGCGGTGACGGATACCGGTGTCGGTATTCCAGCGGATAAATTGGAGGTCATTTTTGAGCCTTTTACCCAGCTTGCCAGTGACCGTCAGGCCCGGGAAGGAACCGGTCTCGGGCTTAACATCACAAAACGTTTGCTGACGCTCCTACAGGGAAAGATGGGAGTGGAGAGCGAACCCGGGAAGGGCAGTACCTTCTGGCTGGAGGTGCCGTTACCTTCATTGGTGGCTGATGAGATCAGTTCTGAAAAGGCGGAATCCCATATTGTCGGCTATCGCGGTGGGCGTAAAAGTATACTGGTGGCTGATGACACAGTGGGTAATACAGCACTGCTGGTCTCATTGCTTGAGCCGCTGGGATTTGAGTTGTATACGGCTCAAAACGGTCAGGAAGCGCTGCAGCTGGTGTCTGAATATCGGCCAGATCTGGTGGTCTTGGATCTGGTTATGCCTGAGATGGATGGCCTGGAGTTTGCTACCCGTTTGCGGGAAAATAGCGATTTTTCAGCAACAAAAATTATTGGTGCGTCTGCTACCGTGACAGACGGTACACACAAGGATGCGTTTATTGCTGCCTGCGATGACTTTGTAACCAAACCGATCCGTATTGATATCCTGCTTGAAAAAATCGCCTTGCTGCTCGGGATTGAGTGGAAGGCAGAGGTGTCTACTGTTTCGCAAGACGAGCGTGAACACTTATTCGGAAAAGAGGAAGAACCGTTTGCGGTTCCTCCTGCAGCAGAGCTGGAAGTGTTGTACAGGTTAGCCATGATGGGCGATATGCTGGAGATTGAAGCGTGGGCAACGGCGCTGGAGGCTCAGAACAGTGCCTACCGTTGCTTTGCTGAACGGTTACGTGAGCTGGCAAAGGTGTTTAAGGCAAAAGCAATTCTAGCGATGGTAGAACAATGCCGAGGAGCTGGTACATGATTTCTGATGGGCAGCAGGTGACGTCATCCGGTGAACATAGATCGGTTATTCTTGTGGTTGATGACGATGCCAATAATCTCGCTGTTGTGCGTGATTGTCTGGTGGCGTCTCATTATACCATTCTTGTAGCAGAGGATGGTGAAAGCGCAGTCAAGCGGGCTGACTATGCCCAGCCAGATCTGATTCTGCTCGACATTATGATGCCGGGAATTGATGGCTACGAAACCTGCCGCAGACTGAAGGCCTTGAAGAGTACCCATGATATCCCTGTTTTGTTTATGACGGCCTTGGCAGAAACGGGAAACAAGGTGAAGGGGCTTGAGGCTGGAGCGGTTGACTATATTACCAAACCTTTCCAGCGTGAAGAACTGCTGGCCCGCATTGCTGTCCATCTGCACAACAGGGTGCTTACTAAAAAGCTGCTTGAAGCAAAGCAATTGTTGGAAACGCGGGTGGAGGAACGCACAGCTGAATTGGCCCAGGCAAATGATGATCTGCATGAAAAGGCGGTGCTGCTGGAAGAGGAAATTGCAGAACGGGTGCTGGCAGAGCAGGAATTGCATGTAAAGCAGACGCAGCTTGAGGCTTTGAACCAAACCCTGGAAACACGGGTCCAGGAAGAACTGCAGAGAAACCGGGAAAAGGATGCCATGATGATCCAGCAGAGCCGTCTTGCCGCCATGGGTGAGATGATCTCGAATATTTCCCATCAGTGGCGTCAACCCCTTAACGAATTGGGGATCATGGTTCAGATGTTGCGGGTTGATTATGATGAGTCGTTGCTGGATGATACAAAGATTGATGAGTTTTCCAGCGGCTGTATGGAAATTATTCAATATATGTCACAGACCATCAACACCTTTCGCAACTTCTTTAAGAGAGATCAGCCTTCAGCTCGTTTTGAAGTCTCGGCAGCCATCAATAAAACCGTAGATCTGGTGCAGGCGTCATTTCAGACTGTAGGAATCAAATTAGATTTGAAGTTGGAGTCCGGTTGCTTGATACAGGGCAACGCCAATGAATTTTCCCAGGTCATTCTTAATTTGTTCAACAATGCCCGTGACGTATTGGTGGAGCGTGAGGTTGCCAAACCGGAAATATCGGTGACCACCTGGTTGGAAAACGGTCAGATTATGGTTGTGGTGGAAGATAATGCCGGCGGAATTCCTGATGCAATCAGTGGGAAAATATTTGACCCCTATTTTACTACCAAACATAAATCACAAGGAGTGGGTCTGGGGCTCTATATGTCAAAAGTAATAGTTGAAGGTAAAATGGCAGGGAGCATTGATGTTGACAATACCTCTGGAGGGGCTCGATTCCAGCTTGTTCTGCCTGCTGCCGCTGCTGTCTGAAACAGGCCTGTTTGTAACGTACTAAGCCCGCAGCATGCCCTTTGGGGAGCTTTGCTGCGGGCTTAACGATTTTATGCTTGTGTATCAGATGATTTTACTCAGCGGATATTCAATAATCCCCTCAGCGCCCAGGCGCAGCAGTTCCGGCACAATTCTGCGTACTTCTTTTTCCGGCAGAATGCTCTCAATTGAGACCCAGTCTGATTTGTAGAGATGGGCAACGGTCGGTGCTTTCTGGCTGGGCAGGATACCGATGATCGCTTCTACCTTATCAGCAGGGGCATTCATCTTCAGACCCACCATTCCCTCGGCCCGCAGGGCTGAGTTGAGCAGGGTTGCAATCTGTTCGATCTTGGCCCGTTTCCAGGGATCTTCCCAGGCTGTCTTGTTGGCCACCATCACCGGTACCGATTCCATCAGATCGCAAACGATCCGCAGGTTGTTGGCCCGGATAGTGGAGCCGGTTTCAGTTACCTCAACAATGGCATCGCAGAGGCCGTCAACCACCTTGGCTTCCGTTGCGCCCCAGGAAAATTCAACATTGACCTGGATGTTACGTTCCTTGAAGTAGCGCTTGGTAAACTCCACCAGTTCAGTGGAAATGGTGGCACCCTGCAGATCCTCCGGTCCCTGGACCGGCGAGTCCTGGGCCACCACCAGCACCCAGCGGACCGGGCGGCGGGAAACTTTGGAGTAAACCATGTCGCAGACTTCAACCACATCGGAATCATTTTCACGAATCCAGTCACGGCCGGCAATCCCTACATCAATGGTGCCACGCTCCACATATTTGCCCATTTCCTGTGGCCGGATCAGGTGACACTTCATCTCACCATCATCAACCGTAGGGAAGTAGCTGCGGGAGGAGATACCGATCTGCCAGCCAGCCTGCTTGAACAGGTCAACTGTGGCTTCTTCAAGACTGCCTTTGGGAACACCAAATCTCAGAACAGTACTCATTTTTTGTAAACCTCCTCAGGGTTGAAGAGCGGGTTGGAGTGTTCCACCCATTGGTCGTTTTCCCATTTGACATAGAAACAGCTGCGGTTGCCAGTGTGGCAGGCTGCCGGGCCGTTCTGCTTAACCTTGATTACTACTGTGTCTGCATCACAGTCGGTTAATACTTCCATTACATCCTGGGTGTTGCCGGACTCTTCACCCTTCATCCAGTACTTGTTGCGGGTACGGCTGAAGAACCAGGTCTTGCCATCACGCAAGGTCAGATCCAGGGTTTTCTTGTCCATAAAGGCCACCATCAGTACTTCGCCGTTCTCGTAATCCTGGATAACGGCTGGAATCAGCCCACCCATCTTGTCAAAATTAATCTCAATCATGCAGTGCCTCCTGAAAAGTGTGCGGGCAGTATAGGAGCGGTACCGGGAAAATGCAAGACCACTGGCCGTATAACCTATAAGAACCGTTTGTTTTGCGTTGATTTTGCGGTATAAGGAAAGCCACTCTAATGCCCACCCGGTATTGCGTAAGGATATTATTATGGCAAAGAACCTTGGATTTGGATCACAGCTCATCAGAATCCTGCTTGTTAGCGGTATCCTTCTGTCCCTGGCCGGGGTGTTTGTAAGGCAACTCCCCCCGGATGGGTTGCGTTTTTTCTTTGCCATTACTGCGGTGCTTTTTCTGACTGTCCTTCTGGTTTTAGCGTCCCGGAAGTTGCCAACCAGGGTAAAGCGTCTGGCCGGCGTGATGGACCAGGCGGCAGAAGGGAATCTCTCGGTGCGTGGAGACGACCTTTCGCCGGATGAAGTGGGGATGCTGAACAGTAACTTCAATGAGATGCTGGAGCGGCTGGGCGGGGTTGTGGGTAGTATTCGCAGTGCGGTTGATGAACTGCGGGCAATCGGTGCTAATGTCGGTCATGTTGCGGCACAGGGACTGGCTCTGGCAGAGGGGCAGAAAGATACCGCTGACCGGACTAAGGCTGCTGCCCGTCAGATCAGATACTCGGTTGAAGAGGTTACCTCGTCGGTGGAAGGACTTTCAGGGGCTGCCGGAACCAATGCGGCATCAATTCAGCAGATGGTTTCCAGCACGGTTCAGATCAATCAGCTGGTGGAGGAGTTGCTCCGTTCCGTTGAGCTGGTCAGTGATTCAATTGTCAGGATGGCTGGTGGCCAGAACGAGATTAATGCCAACGTACAGCATCTGATGGAAAATGCTACCCGTACCACGGTGCTGGTGGCTGATATGGAACGTTCGGTGCGTCAGATTGAGGAGAGCGCCCAAGCCACAGCCCGTATCTCGGTGGATGTTTTGAGGGATGCGGAGTTAGGTAATACTTCAGTTGAAAGCACCATCAGTGGTATTCATCAGATCCGCAGTGCCTCCCACACGGTGCAACAGGCGATCGGCAACCTTTCGGTGCATGCAGCCAGTATCGGTACTATTTTGCAGGTGATTGACGAGGTGACAGAGCAGACCAAGCTGCTGGCCCTGAATGCATCGATTATTGCCGCCCAGGCCGGGGAACATGGCAAAGGGTTTGGTGTGGTTGCTCATGAAATTAAAGAGCTGGCCCGTCGGACCACTGCCTCAACCCGCGAGATTGCCGAGATCGTCAACGGTGTTAAAGAGGAAACTGATAAAGCTGTTATGGCGATTACCCTTTCAGAGCAGGCGGTGGTGGAGGGGGAGCAACTGTCCCATCGTTCCGGCGAGGCGTTACACAAGATCGTCAAAGGGGTCAAGATCGCGACGGAACAGGTTAACGAGATCGCCTCAGCAACGGAGCAGCATGCCCAGCAGGGTGAAAAAATGCGGCTGGCCATGGAAGAGATGGGGGCGATGGTTGAACAGATTGTGCGTGCCTCCAGTCATCAGACCCGTGATGCCGAGGTGATCAATCAGGCATCTGCAAGTATGCGCCAACTGGCTACCAATGTGCATATCAATGCCCGTTCCCACAATGATGCCGGCTCTGCCATTGCCGATTCTACCGACACCATTGTCAGGATGATTGAAGAGATCCGGCGGGCCTGTATGGTGCAGCTTGAGGGGAGCGAGCAGGTTGTGCATACGGCAGAAGAGATGGAAGAGGCGGCAACCGGCAACTTGAAAACAACTCGTGTGATGGAAGAGGCGGTCAGTGGTCTTTCCCGCCAGATCAAAAACCTAGAACAGGAAATGGCAGGCTTTAAAACCACGCCTTAGTGGTAATTTTTTCAAAAGATTAGAAGGCTAAAGTTCTTGTCCCTGAGATACGAAAAGATAAGTAACAGATTCTTTTGACAGTGATTGGGTTGATGAACTTTTTTGAAAGAAGGTGAGTTGGATGGCATTCGGTACCGTAGTAGCACTGTTCAAGTCAGGGAAGGTGTCCCTTGAAACGGCTGCTGATATGCTGGTGCATAACCTTGGATACAGTAACCGTGCCATAGCCTATGCCCTTCTTAATGCGGCCCGCAGTACCTGCTAGAAACACCTGCTTATCGACACTACAATAAAGCCCTGCACCAAATTGGTTGCAGGGCTTTTTCTATAAGATAGGGATGGTTTGCGACGATGGGATTCCGCTTGGGCGTAGATCCGGATTGTTAACAGGTGAGCATCACGTTTTTCTGGATTGTGGAGCTGTTCCTGTTAGTTGCATAAGCTCTGACAGTAAGGTGCCTATATCAATAGGCTTTGGAATATGCGCATCAAAGCCTTGCTCTAAAAGTCGCGTCCGTTCATCAGCCATTGCGTGGGCAGTTAGTGCAATAATTGGGATATGGTGATCTGTACCGTGTTCCTTCTCTCGTATCAGGCGTGCCGCTTCATCACCATCCATGATGGGCATCTGGATATCCATAAGAATGCAGTCAAATTGATTGTGAGCAATCTGTTCAAGTACCTGTTGCCCGTTTTCTACTGTTGTGATGCTATGACCTGCCCGGCTTAGTACCTTGGTTACGAATTCGGCATTCACCTTGTTGTCTTCGGCCAGCAGTATGGTAAGGGGCGGTAGGTCAGAGTGTCTGCATACCATAAAATCTTTGACCATTGGCTGTGGAGTTGGTTGTGCTGGGATCGCATAGCCCAGCTCGATATGGAAGCTACTGCCGTGACCTGCACTGCTTTCTGCCCAAATCCGGCCTCCCATCAGTTCGGTTAATCTGCGGCAGATGGCAAGCCCAAGCCCGCTTCCCCCGTATTTTCTGGCAAATGAATTGTCAGCCTGTTCAAATGGGGTGAATATACGCTCCACTTGTTGTGTGGTCATGCCAATGCCGGTGTCTGTAACATTTAGCAGAATTACGGCATAGCTGTTTTGAAAATCCACCAGGTGTGCGGAAATGGTTATGCTACCCTGCTCCGTAAATTTTATTGCGTTACCGATAAGGTTCAGCAGTATTTGGCGTGTGCGTAGTTGATCGCCATGCAAGGTGTCCGGTACGTCGTCAGCAATGTCAACATGAACGGATAGATTTTTTTGCTGTATTTGAAATTGTTGGCTGGTAATGAGTTCCTGAATACAGCTGCGCAAGGAAAAGTCAGTCTTTTCAAGCTCCAGTTTGCCAGCCTCAATCTTGGAAAGATCAAGAATGTCACTGATCAGGTTTGTCAGGGTGACCGCAGATGTTTCAATATTGGTAAGATAGTGTTCCTGTTCTGCGGTAAGGTTTGTTGTATGCAGCAGGTGCGCCATGCCTATGATTCCGTTCATCGGTGTTCTGATTTCATGACTCATATTGGCAAGAAAAGAACTTTTTGCAGAATTGGCGATTTCAGCAGCTTCTTTTGCAAGCTGTAGCTGTTGTTCTGCCTGCTTCCGCGCGGTTATATCCAGCACGCTCCAAACAGCTACAACCTCACCGGTAACCAGTTCCAGCCTGACACCATTAAAGACACACCAGAAAATACTGCCATCCTTGCGCCGCCATGGATATTCTGCGCTGAAATTAGTTTTTCCTTCAAATGCCTGCTTGAAGTTGGAGGCCCAGTTTTCATGGTGTTGCTTGTCTACGTGTAAGATCAATGTTGATTGGCCGACCAGTTCTGATTCATCATAGCCACCAAACAATTTACAGAAATAGTTGTTTACTCTCGTTATTATACGGTCAGATGAAACAATAACGTGGGCTGAACTATCATTTTCAAAGAGAGCCTGGAAATGATCCCGTTCAGCCTTTAAGGCCAGCTCAAACTGCTTTTTCTCAGAGATGTTTCTAATAACACCCAGCAGAGAGACAATCTCTCCCTTTTCATTACGGAATGGTACCGCATGAATATCTAACCAGGTGGCAGTACCTTTCAGTCCTGCAATCTCAAACTCAAGTGTCCCCGGTGTGCCTTGGAAGACCTGTTGTGCGAGAAGTTTAAAGGCATCCTGATGCTTAAGGGGTATTACACTGCAAAAAGAATGCTCTTTAACCTGTTCAAAGGAGTCAGCCTGTAGCATTGCCAGGCCTGCACGGCTCATCATTACAACGTTGAGGTCGGCATCGAGCAGCACAACGCACTCTGGCTCTGTATCAATGATTGTATTTAAGAACCTCTCGCTGTCTGCCAGTGCCTTAAGGGTATTGTCAAAGTCTTTCTGGATTTTTTTTCTTTCGGTAATATCGCGGGCAATGGCTAATACAGCGGTTTTACCTTCATACGAAAAAAAGACAGAAACCATATCAACATACACCGTTGTGCCATCTATCCGGAGTAGTTCTTCCTCAATTAACGGGTTGTCGCCCAGTGACCAGGCATTTTTGATCCTTTGGGCAACAAGATCACGCATGCCAGGGTGAACGAAATCCAGTGCACGCAGGCCATAAAAATCCTCTGGTTTCTCACCGCCTAATAGCGTTGCTGCCGCCTGATTCATAAATACAAATGTGCCTTCACAATGAACAAAAATGGCATCAGGGGAGACTTCAACAACCCGCCGGTAGCGGTCTTCACTTTCTGTAAGGGCTTTTTCAATCAGCTTTCGCTCTGAAATGTCCCAGGCGTATCCGACCATGCCTATCAGCTCTCCTTCAATAACGACAGGAGTTTGGTAGATGTCAAACCAGCGGTTTCCGCCATGGACGGGAAACTCTTTTTCTATATGAATCGGCATGCTGTTGGTTACCACAGCATCTACTTCAGCGGAGACTTGATCAGCAAACAGAGGTGCGAAGAAATCGTGAATGGTTTTTCCAATAAGGAGGTCAGGAGAGGGAAGGCCAAGATATTCTGCCAATTTTTGATTTGCTGCTAAATAACGTCCCTTCTTGTCCTTCATCCATGCTGCAAAGGGAAAATCACTAAAAACGGTCTTTTGGAAATGAGCTTGCAGCTTCTTGTTTTCCAAGCCAGACTCCCTCCAGGGGTTAGGGGTGGTAGCTTACGTGCATGTGTTGCCAGCTGCTTTCAATTTTTGTGAGGGCTTTAAATTGCGGGAGCCCTTAAAACCTGCATGTAAGCATACCATATCACTTGTGTTGGATAAGGCAAAAGAAAAAGCCCCTTAGTGTTAAGGGGCTTTTGTAAGAAACCGGACGTTACCGGATTGTGTGTTGGTGGCTGCTCAGGGACTCGAACCCCGGACCTCACGCGTATGAAGCGTATGCTCTAGCCAGCTGAGCTAAGCAGCCATTTGAAAACGCCCCTTCGGGGTAAACCAAAGAGGCGGTTGTTAATTTGGTTGCGGGGACAGGATTTGAACCTGTGACCTTCGGGTTATGAGCCCGACGAGCTACCAGACTGCTCCACCCCGCGACGTGAGGAATTGAACTTATAGCAGGAACGGCAAGGTGAAGTCAATATAAAAGTTTATTATTCCTGATCGGGTAGCACTTTTGCCCCGCTACCTACCCGACCGGCAATCTCGGAAGCGGCCTCTTTGTCAAGGTGGCGACCGATACGCACGCGGTACCAGGTGCCTTTGTCATTAAGATTTGTCTCTGAAATGGAGGCACTGTAGCCCTTTGCAGCAAGCTTGGCCTTAGTGTTTTCAGCTTCTTTTTTGTTAGCAAATGCAGCCACCTGCACCAGAAAACCGGAATTTGCAGCTTTAGTGTCTGGCGCCTTGGTTGCAGGTGCAGTCGTTTGAGGCGGCTGTGGGGCAGGTGAGGCTGTTGGTTTCGGCTTCTCATTGATACCACTGCCAAGCACGGTCTGTTTCTGGCCCTTTGGCAGGGTTTCAAAAAAGGAAAGAGGAACCTGACCGGTGGGTGCTGCTTGTTGAGCAGGCTTGCCGGCGGTGGGTACTACGGTAGGTGGTGTTGCGGCTGCCTGTGGTGGTGTTTGCTGTACAGGCAGCTCCGGTTGCTTTTTTGTGTCCTTCTGGTTCGATTCAAGGCTTTGCTGCTCCATAGCTGCCCTGAAGGCCTTTTTGGCTGACTTTTGTGAGAAGAACCAGCCGGTGCCAAAGCCGGTACAAAATATGAATCCAGCAAGAACGCCAAACACCACCAGATTGCTGGAAGAGGAACCATCTGCCTTGCGTGGACTGCTGCTGATACCTGTACTGCCGGAGCCAGTTGATTGTCGTGGCTCACTATAGTCTATCCGCATGGCTGGCCTCCTACATCTTTTCCGGTGCTGAAACACCCAGCAGTAACAACGTATTCTGAATCACCTGCCTGGTGCGGGCCAGCAGGTACAGGCGTGCAATGCTCAATCTGGTGTTTTCAGTCACAACCTTGGTCTTGTTGTAATAGCTGTGGAACTGACCTGCCAGTTCTGTCAGGTAGTAGACGATTTTGTGCGGTTCAAATTCCTGGGCAGCATCATCAACGGTTTCCGGTAGGCTCTCAAGCCATTTGATCAGGCGCAGTTCTTCAGGGGTTTCAAGCAGAGAAAGTACATCCACTGCCGGTGTTTGATCGGGCAGGGTGATCCCCTTTTCTGTCGCATTTTCAAAGATGCTGCAGATACGGGCATGGGCATACTGGATATAGTAGACCGGGTTGTCCAGCGATTGCTGTTTGGCCAGGTCAATATCAAAAACCAGCTGTGAATCAGGCTTGCGCATGACAAAGAAAAATCGGGTGGCATCACGACCCACCTCGTCGATCAGATCCCGCAGGGTAACATAGCTGCCGGCCCGTTTGGATATCTTGACCTCTTCCCCCCCCCGCATAACCGTAACCATCTGGTGCAGGACGTACTCCGGCCAGTCTTTGGGGATACCGGCATCCAGGGCCTGCAGTCCAGCCCGTACCCTGGTAATGGTGCTGTGGTGGTCAGCCCCCTGTTCATTTACTACCCGCAGAAAGCCGCGCTGCCATTTGTCCAGATGATAGGCCACATCCGGTACAAAGTAGGTGTAACCGCCGTCGGTTTTGCGCATGACCCGGTCTTTATCATCGCCAAAGTCGGTTGTGCGCAGCCAGAGCGCCCCTTCCTGTTCATAGGTGTGGCCATTGGCAATCATTTTTTCCACGGCGGCCTCAACCTTACCATCAGCGTAGAGGCTTGATTCAAGGAAGTAGTGATCAAAGCAGACATCAAAGGCTTGCAGGTCTTGATCCTGCTCCCGCCGCAGGGCTGCAACAGCAAAACGCCTGATGGCATCCAGATCAGCGGGATCGCCACTGGCGGTAACCTGTTGATCACCCGCAGAGACTGTCTCTTTAGCCAGATAGGCAGTGGCAACTTCTTTGATGTAATCACCCTGGTAGCCATCTGCTGGCCAGCGTGGGTCATCGGTTTCGATCCCGAGGCAGCGGGCCTGGACAGACAGGGCCAGATTGCTGATCTGGGCACCGGCGTCATTGTAGTAAAATTCGCGGGTTACCCGCCAACCGGTTGCAGACAGCAGGCGGCAGAGAACATCGCCGATGGCAGCGCCGCGACCGTGGCCGATGTGGAGCGGCCCGGTGGGGTTGGCACTGACAAACTCAACCTGCGCCTTACGACCGGCACCGCTGTCTGTATTACCGTAACCTGGGCCAGACTGTTCAATCAGTGGCAGACACTGTTGCCAGGCAGACGGTGCAATAAAAAAGTTGATGAACCCCGGTCCGGCTATTTCAGCCCGGCTAATCAGTCCATCAGTATCCTGCAGGTGCAGCAGTACCGTTTCGGCTACCTGACGGGGTGACTTGCGTTCTGGTTTGGCCAGTTGCATGGCAATGTTACAGGCAAAGTCACCGTGGGCCTCCTGGGCCGGAGTGCCAATAACAACAGCAGGGAAGTTTTCAGAACAGAGGGTGTCTGCAGTACGGGCCGATATGAGAGCCTGGGATACCAGTTCAGCAAGTTTCTGACGGATCATTGTTGAGGAGTTTCCTTGGAAGAATCGTTGGTCGTGGATAGATCTGCGTCATCCTGGTCTTTTATGGTTATATCCCGCGAGAAATCAGGGCAACGGGCGCCGCTATCCGAGACGGAAAAACGTTTTGCACAGGTTGCACGCCAGGCACAGATTACACAATTTTGTCGCTGCATAGATTTGGGCCTCATTTGCTCCCGGAAGGTGGAAATTGATAGATAACTTCATTGGGGCGAACCAACCCCAGCTCTTTGCGGGCGATCCGCTCAAGCTGATGGCGGTCACTATGCAGTGCTTCTATTGACAGGCGTAGCTTCTGGTTTTCTACACGCAGATCAGCCACGGTACGTTCAATGCGCTGTTTTTCCTGTCGCATCTCATAAATTCGTAACAGACCGCGCTCGCCAAATACCGTAAAAAACAGGATAAAGGCGAGGCAGGCTGCCGGGATCAGCCAGGTGCGGCGTGTAATACGAATTCCGGTCATATCAGCCCCTGTTACAACGTGCGGCAAAGTAATCAGCCGTGGTCTTCAGCCCGGTATCCAGGTCTACCACCGGCTGCCAGCCAAGTTTTTCCTGCGCCAGAGAGATGTCAGGTCTACGTTGTTTTGGATCATCCTGGGGCAGTGGTTTGTTAATAATATTTGATTTAGAACCGGTTATTGTAATGATTTTTTCGGCAAATTCAAGGATGCTGTTTTCAACCGGGTTGCCCAAGTTGACCGGACCGATAAAGCCTTCCTCGTTTTCCATCATCTTGATCATGCCGTCGATCAGGTCACTGACATAGCAGAAGGAACGGGTCTGTTTGCCTTCGCCAAAGACGGTAATATCTTCGTTTCTGAGTGCCTGCAGCATAAAGTTGGATACCACCCGGCCATCATTTTCTGCCATGCGGGGGCCGTAGGTGTTGAAGATCCTGATGATGCGGATATCAACCTTGTTTTGGCGATGGTAGTCCATCATCAGGGTTTCAGCCACCCGTTTGCCTTCATCATAGCAACTGCGGATACCGATCGGGTTGACATTACCCCAGTAGTCTTCTTTCTGGGGATGTACCTGGGGATCACCGTAGACTTCCGAGGTTGAGGCCTGCAGGATGCGGGCCTTGACCCGTTTGGCCATGCCCAGCATGTTAATCATCCCCATCACGCTGGTTTTGACGGTCTTGACCGGGTTGTACTGATAGTGGACCGGTGAGGCAGGACAGGCCAGGTTGTAGATCCGGTCCACCTCCAGCAGAATCGGTTCGACGATATCGTGGCGGATCAGCTCAAAACGGTGGTTGTCCATCAGATGGATGATGTTGTCTTTGCTGCCGGTGAAGAGATTGTCAAGACAGATGACGTCGTTGCCTTCATTCAACAGCCGTTCACAGAGATGACTGCCCAGAAAACCTGCGCCGCCGGTGACCAGGATCCGCATTAGTTACCACCTTCCTGGATGCCGTTGCCAGCCCGGCCCAGCGGGATATAGCGGATGCCTGTTTCTTTCATCCGGTTCGGTTTATAGAGGTTCCTGCCGTCAACGATTAACGGTTGTTTAAGTGCAGCCTTGATCCGGTCAAAGTCAGGGTTGCGGTATTCATGCCAGTCAGTGATGACGGTCAGGGCATCGGCGTTGTCCAGTATCTCGTACTGGTTGGTGCTGTACTGGATCCGGTCGCCAAAGTATTTTTTCGCTTCGTGCAGTGCCTCCGGGTCATGGGCACGCACAGTGGCACCGGCAGCCAGCAGACGTTCAATGATGGTGAGCGATGGTGCCTCCCGCATATCATCGGTGCGGGGTTTGAAGGAGAGACCCCAGCAGGCAACAATCTTGCCGGTAAGAGGTTGTTCTTCGTCTGCAGAGCCAAGTGTTTTAATTAGCTTGTTGGCCAGGACTTCTTTCTGGAGCTCGTTAACTTCTTCTACCGCTTTAAGCAGCAGGAAGTCATAGTTGCATTCCTCGGCAGTGCGGATCAGTGCCTTGACATCTTTCGGGAAGCAGGAACCTCCGTAGCCGGGGCCAGGAAAGAGGAAGTCATAGCCGATACGGGAGTCCGATCCGATCCCTTCACGCACTGCAGCAACATCAGCCCCCATTTTTTCACAGAGACCGGCAATCTGGTTCATGAAGGAGATTCGGGTTGCCAGCATGGCATTGGCAGCGTATTTGGTCATTTCTGCTGACCGGATATCCATGATGATCATCCGGCTTTGCTTGCGCATGAACGGGTCGTACAGCTCTTTCATGATCTCGGCGGTGCGGACGTTATCTGTTCCAACAACGACGCGATCCGGTTTCATGAAGTCATCTATAGCAGCCCCTTCTTTGAGGAATTCAGGGTTGGAGACAACGTCGAATTCAAGGGATGAGCCACGGCTGTTCAGTTCTTCCTGTACAGCAGCCCGGACTTTGTCGGCAGTGCCAACTGGTACGGTGGATTTATCAACAATGATTTTGAAGCTGTTCATCTGCTGGCCAATGGTGCGGCCAACGGCAAGAACGTATTGCAGGTCAGCTGAGCCGTCTTCACCAGGCGGGGTGCCGACAGCAATGAACTGAATCAGGGATTGCTCAACCGCCTCAACCATATCAGTGGTAAAGGAAAGACGGCCTTCAGCCTGGTTACGCAGGATTAGTTCTTTCAGGCCCGGTTCGTAGATCGGGATAATGCCGTTTTTAAGTCCTTCAATCTTTTTCTGATCTATATCAACGGCAATGACGGTGTTGCCACTTTCAGCAAAACAGGCTGCAGCCACCAAACCAACATAACCAGCGCCAAATACGGATATCTTCATCAAACAACTCCCTGTAAATTATTGCTGCTCTCTGCCCCGCAAAAGCAGGGCCTGTGCATACAGTTCCCGACGTGGCAAACCGGTGGCAGCAGCCACCAGTGCGGCAGTCTCTTTGACGGTATGCCCCTTGGCCAGAGTGGCAGCCAGCTGTTCTTCTGCTGACAGGCCTTCCTGAACCACGCTGTTTCCATCTGCCGCTGCTATCAGAATAACTACTTCGCCCCGCTCGCGGCCATCCTGTACCAGCTCACGCACCTGAACAGTGTTCCCCAGCAGCAGTTCTTCGTACAGCTTGGTCAACTCCCGCGCAACCACCACTTGACGTTCGCCCAGTATGGTACTGATATCGGCCAAGGTAGCTGCCAGACGGTGTGGTGCTTCATAGAGCACCACCGTTCCATGGGCAGTAGCCAGCGAGGCCAGAAACGAGCGACGCTTACCTTCTTTATTCGGCGGAAATCCGGCAAAAGTGAAGGAATTTGTGGGTAATCCGGCGGCTGAAAGTGCGGTTACTGCGGCACAAGGACCTGGTATCGGCACTACTTTGATTCCCTCTGCTAGAGCATCCCGAACCAACTGGTAGCCAGGATCAGAAATACAGGGGGTTCCGGCATCAGAAATAAGCGCCACCTGCTTGCCTTCATGCAGGGTTGCCAGTATCCGTTCGCCCTTTAGCGCCTGATTGTGGTCGTAGTACGAGGTCAGAGCCGTGGTAATGCCAAAATGGGAGAGCAGTTTGCGGGAATGACGGGTATCTTCCGCAGCGACCAGATCAACTTCCCGGAGAATACGGACAGCCCGGAAGGTTATGTCCTCCAGATTACCGATCGGTGTGGCTACAATGTAGAGGGTTCCGCTCATTACTTGAGTGAAGAAATGTAGGCACGTATCCCGTCAAGAATACCGTCGGCAGTCAGGTCATGAAAGGCCGGGTCTTTAAGATGAGCCTCTTCGGTGTTGTTACTCAGGAAGCCGACCTCAGTCAGGATACTGGGCATGCTGGCTCCCACCAGAACGTAGAAAGGTCCCTGTTTGACCCCCAGGTTTTTGGTATCAGGGTACTTGGTTTTAGCGGTTTTATAGATCGCCTTCTGGATCTCTTCTGCCAGGTGGGCGGAGTCGTTCAATTTGTAATTTGCCATCAGGTCAAACAGGATCGCCTGCAAGGTGCTGACCTTCTCCAGCGTGGTACCGTTTTCCTTTGCTGCAAGCTGAGCAACCTTTTCAGTTTTGGCCAGATTGAGGTAGTAGGTTTCAATCCCGGCAGCATTGCGATTTGGTGCGGCATTGGCGTGGATCGAGACAAACAGGTCGGCGTTTACCTTGTTGGCAATGGCGGTTCGCTCTTCCAGAGGGATGAAGACATCGGTTGAGCGGGTCATGACCACATCCAGCCCCAGTTCCTCCTTCAGTTTTTCCCGCAGTTTCAGCCCTATGGAAAGCACTACATCCTTTTCCTGCAGGCCACTGTGTCCCACTGCACCTGGGTCATGGCCGCCATGGCCGGGGTCCACCACAATCCGGCGAATTTTTGAGATAGCCGTCGGTTTTTTTATCGCTTTTGTGGGACGATCTGCCTTTGCTGAAGGAGGACTGGCTACAGGAGGTTCTTGTACACGATTTGTCAGGCTGCTTTCAAGCTGGCTGATCTCGGTGCGCCGTTCTCCTCTGACATCAATAATCAGCCGGGCCGGGTCTGAGAGAGGGAAAATCTTGTAATCCCGGATATTATCCGTATCCAGCACTATCCGCACCACACCGGGCTTGTACAGCCCTGCCCGCACGCCCTTCAACAGGCCATCGCCGATGGTAATATCCCGTATACTGCCAGCCAGCCGGGCATTGTGCAGGTCAATAAAGATTCGTCCCGGCTTTCCGCTACGAACGGCAGTCCTGTCAAGTTCATGGCTTTCCCAGGTTACGTCCCGTTCCAGCGCTATGGCAATCCGGGTGTAATCCGGGTTTGACCAGTGTTTCAGTTCAAGCACCTGGGCCGGTGATGCTATTCTGTTTTCTGGAGTGGATTGTTTTCTGGCTGTTCTGGCGGCATGAACGGGAGAGGTAACTGTTGTCAGTGCAAACAGTGCCAGCAGCAGGTATATAATCGATTTTAGTCTGATCATCATGCCATTTTCTTCAATTCATCAAGCAGATTCAATGCTTCCAACGCTGTCATAGCAGAAATATTCAGCTTTTTCAACCTTGCACACTATTACCCTGATGCTGCTGCTGATTAATCTAGTTTAATATAATTTGACTATTCTAATTTTTTAGGTTGTTTGTGGTATATTGTTTACGATATATATTGATAGACAGAAAGAGGGGATAATATGAAAATATTTGGGATTATTGTTGTTTGTTTATTATTGGCGATGCCAAATTCGTCCTATGCTCTCAACGCCTATGGCGTTCAGATTGACGGTTCTACGGTCGTTGATGGTCAGTCCTTGCATTTGAACGGGTTTGGCTTGCGCACAAAAATGTTTGGCAAGGTCTATGTTGGCTCACTCTATGTGTCTCGACAGACATCCAAAAGTGCCGAGGTGGTCAACGATCCTGGTACCAAGCTGGTCAGGATCAATTTTTTGCATAAGCGGGTTCTGAAGGATAAATTTATTGAAGCGTTAAACGAAGCGTTGATCAGAAACAGCTCCAGCCTTGCAGGAAATGCTGAACTGCAGCGTCTGTACGCACTTTTCAATAAAGACTTTATAAAGGGGGAAGTACTGGATTTAAGCTTCTCTACGGATGGAACAGTACGGGTCAGTCGCAACAATCAGATGCTGGGATCGGTTGCCTCAAAAAATCTGCAGACAGCCTTGCTCAAGGCGTTTGTCGGACTCTATCCGATTGATGAAGCGGTGCGGGCCGGGATGCTAGGGAAACTCTAAGCGGTTCAGATGCTGTGTTTTGAGGCCCTTCGGGAGGTAGTTGTCCCGAAGGGCTTTTTTATGCCATCCGCTTCAGTTCATCCAGCAGGTTAAGCGCCTCCAGCGGGGTCAGCGTGTTGATGTTCAGCTTTTTCAACCGTTCCCGCAGCAGATCCCCCTGCTGTTCAAACAGGGTAAACTGAGCAGACTCTTTTCCGGGCGGGGCGATGCTGCTCTTGGACAGGCGGGGTGAGCCCTGTTCAAACTCCCCTTCTTCCAGGGTCTTAAGTACTTCTTTGGCCCGCTCGATCACATCACGGGGCATACCGGCCAGGCGGGCCACCTGAATACCGTAGGAGTGGGAGGCAGCTCCGGGGATGATGGTACGCAGGAAGATGACCTGATCGTTCCACTCCTTGACCGCCACGGTCAGGTTGGTGATCCGCTCGCGGGTGGCAGCCAGGTCGGCCAGCTCATGGTAGTGGGTGGCAAACAGGGTGCGGGGGCGGCAGACCTGATCGTCGTGCAGGAACTCGGCCACTGCCCAGGCAATGGAGAGGCCGTCAAAGGTGGAGGTGCCGCGTCCGATCTCATCCAGCACAACCAGGCTTTTGTTGCTGGCTGTGCGCAGGATATGGGCGGTCTCCATCATCTCCACCATGAAGGTTGATTGCCCCTTGGCCAGGTTGTCGCCTGCCCCGACCCGGGTAAAGATCCGGTCGGCAATACCGATGGTTGCAGCACTGGCAGGTACAAAAGAACCGGCCTGGGCCATCAGAGCTATCAACGCCACCTGGCGCATGTAGGTTGATTTACCGGCCATGTTGGGGCCGGTGATCATCAGGATCTGGTTGGCCTCACCATCCAGACGGGTGTCATTGGGAACAAACCGTTCCCCCAGGTTCATCGCCTCCACCACCGGGTGGCGGCCTTCGACGATCTCCAACTGGTCACTGTCATCCACGGTCGGCTTGCAGTAATTGCGCTCCACTGCCACAAACGCCAGGCTTGCCAGTACATCCAGGCTGGCCACGGCGGCGGCAGTACGACTGATCCGGACTCCGTTACCTGCTGCTGTCTCCCGTACCTGCTGGAACAGGGTATACTCCAGTTCGCAGATCCGGTCTTCGGCCCCCAGTACCTTTTCCTCATAATTCTTCAACTCTTCGGTAATATAACGCTCGCCGGTTGCTATGGTCTGGCGCCGGATATAATCAGCCGGCACACTGGCAAGGTTGGTCTTGGTTACCTCAATGTAGTAGCCAAAGACCTTGTTGTAGCGGATTTTTAAAGAGGAGATCCCAGTTCGCTCCCGTTCCTGCGCCTCCAGCCGGGCAATATACCCTTTGCCTTCCCGGCTGATTGAACGCAGCTCATCCAGCTCAGGGTTATAGCCATCAGCGATGATTCCACCTTCACGCAGTGAAAAAGGCGGCGTGGGCGAGATGGCACGATTGATCAGCTCCCGTAGATCATCCAACGGATCAAGCTGCTCCAACAGCCTGCAGAGCAGTGGTGCTTCCACCCCCACCAGGGCATCCCGCAGGCCGGGAATCCGCTCCAGTGAGTCATGCAGGGCACGCAGGTCACGACCACCGGCGCCAGCCATACTGATCCGGCCATTGAGCCGCTCCAGATCATGCATCCCTTTCAGCAGGCCGTTCAACTGATCCCGCAGCAGCCCCTGCTCCACCAACTCTTCCACCGCTGACAGCCGCTGGCGGATCAGATCCACCTGCACCAGCGGGTAGGAAAGCCACTGCTTGAGGCTGCGGGCTCCCATAGCGGTTGCGGTGCGATCCAGACAGCCCAGCAGCGAGCCGGACTTCTTGTTGTCAGTCATGGTGGCGGTCAGTTCAAGATTGCGGCGGGTGGCTGGATCAAGGGCCAGAAAATCGTTGCGGCGTACAATGCTGATGTCCCGCAGGTGGGGCAGGGCGGCATGGCGGTTTTCCTGCAGGTAATGCAGCACCATCCCGATTGCCAGCAGGGCCAGTGGCAGTCCTTCCATCCCGAATGCATCCGGTGAGGCGATGCCAAAGCGGTTGCAGATCAGGCCGGAGCAGTAATCCTTGTCCAGCACCCAGTCAGCCACGCCGGAACGGGGACGTTCGCCATGCAACAGCCCCAGCTCGTCCGGCAGTTCCTTGCGTAGCGCTTCCGCCAGCAGCAGCTCCCGTGGGCCGATTGCAGCCAGCATGGCAGCAGCGCCGGTCAGGCTCTCTTCTTCCGATGCCTTGAATTCACCGGTGGAAAGATCCAGCCAGGCGCAACCCCAGCGTCCGTCCTGCTGGCAGAGCGCCAAAAGATAGCTGTTTTCGTCCGGGGTCAGGCTTTCGCTCTCAGTCACCAGGGCCGGGGTCACCACCTTGACCACATCCCGTTTGACAATCCCCTTGGCCTGCTTGGGATCTTCCACCTGCTCGCAGATCGCTACCCGGTGGCCTGCCTCAACCAGTCGGGCGATATACGGTTGGGCCGAGTGGAACGGCACCCCGCAGAACGGGATCTCGTCGGCGCTGTTCTTGTTGCGGGAAGTAAGGGTAATATCCAGAATGCGGGCGGCAATCAGGGCATCATCCAGGAACATTTCGTAGAAATCACCCATCCTGAAGAACAGAATGCTCTCGGGATAGCGGGCCTTGATCTCAAGATATTGCTTCATCATGGGTGTTTGGAGGGCAGAACTCATAGTGTTGTTTCATTACCATACCAGCGCTGGGCATTGCAACAAGGCGGACCAAAGTGGTATAGAGAGAAACTCCTGTTTTCATGAAAGAAGGGCAGATGAGACCGTTACTTCGCCTGCTGAGTTTATTGCTGTTGTTTGTCTTTGCAGCCTGTGCCCCCAAAGAGAAGCCAAAAGCTAAACCGCTGATTCCGGTCAAGACCGCCCAGGCAGTGCAAAAAACCGTGCCGGTTCAGGTTAAGGGGATCGGCACGATAGAGCCGTTCAGCACCGTGGCTGTCAAGGCCCAGGTTAGCGGTCAGATCAAACGGATACAGGTTGCTGAGGGGAGTGATGTCAGGGAAGGGGAACTGCTGGTCAGTATTGATCCTGAACCGTTTCAGGCAGCGCTGCGACAGGCTGAGGCAACCCTGGCCAGGTCACAGGCCCAGGCGAGATTTGCGGCAGATCAGGCCAGACGGTATGATGGTTTGGTCAAAGAGGGGATCGTTACCCATGACCAATACGATCAGTTGCGTGCCAATGCCGAGTCCTTAGCCGCAGCGGTTGCCGCAGACCGTGCAGCGGTTGCCAATGCAAAAATCCAGCTGGGCTACTGCTCTATCCGTTCACCCATTTCCGGCCGCACCGGTACGGTAGCGCTGCATGCCGGTAACCTGGTTAAGGCCAATGATCTGACGATCCTGACCGTGAATCAGATCAGCCCGATTAATGTCACCTTTAACCTGCCGGAGAAACGGCTGGCAGAGCTGAAGCGGGCCATGGCAGGCGGGCAGCTGAAGGTGGAGGCGATGATCCCCCAGAATCAGGGGGTGGCAGAGATCGGCAGTATCAGTTTTCTGGATAATACGGTTAATCCAGCCACCGGTACCATTAAGCTGAAAGGGCTGTTTGCCAACAAGGCTCGCAGGCTCTGGCCGGGCCAGTTTGCAGATCTGCTGCTTACCCTGGCCAGCCGCCAGAACGTGGTGGTGGTGCCGTCTGCAGCGGTCCAGAATGGTCAGCAGGGGGAGTATGTCTATGTGGTCACCAAGGATCAGAAGGCAGAGCTGCGCCAGGTGGTGACCGCTCCGGCGGTTGAGGGGGAGACGGTGATAGAAAAAGGGGTGGCTGTTGGTGAGACCGTGGTGGTTGACGGCCAGCTGCGTCTGACCCCCGGTGCAGCAGTTACCTCGGCTGCTCCCCAGGGTAACGGAAAACAACCTTGAATTTCGCTGATCCTTTTATCCGGCGCCCGATTATGACCTCGCTGGTCATGATCGCTATCCTGCTCTTTGGTCTGGTCTCCTACAACCAACTGCCGGTCAATGACCTGCCCAACGTGGATTTTCCCACGATCCAGATCAATGCCAGCCTGTCCGGCGCCAACCCGGATACCATGGCCTCGGCCGTGGCGACCCCCCTTGAAAACCAGCTCTCCACCATCGCCGGGGTGGATTCCATGACCTCCAGCAGCGGTGTTGGTCAGACCAGAATCACCATCCAGTTTAGTCTGGACCGGGATATTGATGCTGCTGCCCAGGATGTGCAGGCTGCCATCTCCCAGGCGGTCCGCTTTCTGCCCAAGAACATGACCACCCCCCCCTGGTTCCGTAAGGTCAATCCGGCTGATCAGCCGGTGCTGTATCTTGCCCTCAGTTCACCAACCCTGCCGCTTTCCCGGATTGACGAGTACGCCCAGACCATGATCGCCCGCCGGGTCTCCACCATCAATGGTGTGGCCCAGGTCAATGTGTTTGGCGCCCAGAAGTACGCAGTGCGGGCCCTGCTTGATCCCAAGGAGCTGGCTGCGCGCCAGATCGGCATTGATGAAGTGGCAAACGCCATCAGCGCAGGCAATGTCAAGCTGCCCACCGGCACGCTGGATGGCACCCGTCAGGCCTATACCATTGAGACTGATGCCCAGCTGATGCAGGCAGCGGCCTACCGCAAGCTGGTGGTGGCCTACCGTGACGGGTCGCCGGTCTATCTGGAAGAGTTGGGGCGGGTGGCTGACAGCGTGGAAAACAACAAGGCTGCGGCCTGGTATAACAAGAACCGGGGGATCATTCTGGCGGTCTATCGCCAGCCCGGCACCAATACCATCCAGGTGGTGGACAGCGTCAAGAAGCTGCTGCCCCAGTTCCGTGCCCAGATCCCCGGCGCCGTGGGGATTGATCTGCTGTATGACCGCTCGCTCACCATCCGGGAATCAATGCATGATGTGAAGTTTACCCTGGTGCTGACCATTGGTCTGGTGATCATGGTGATCTTCCTGTTCCTGCGCAACCTGCGGGCCACCCTGATCCCCTCCCTGGCTCTGCCGCTCTCCATTGTCGCCACCTTCAGCGTGATGCAGCTGTTCGGTTTCTCCCTCAACAATATCTCAATGATGGCCCTGACCCTGGCGGTGGGCTATGTGGTGGATGATGCGATTGTAATGCTGGAGAATATTGTCCGCCATATGGAGCAGGGGGAGGATGCCCGTGAGGCGGCCTTCAAAGGATCAAAGGAGATCGGCTTCACCATCATCTCCATGACGGTATCGCTGGTGGCGGTCTTTCTGCCGGTACTGTTCATGGGCGGGATTCTGGGGCGTCTGCTGCATGAGTTTGCCATTACCATCAGCGCAGCCATTCTGGTCTCCTGTTTTGTCTCCCTAAGTCTGACCCCGATGCTCTGCAGCCGCTTCCTGAAACCCCATAGCCAAAAACATGGTCGTCTGTACCTGATGATGGAACGCTTCTTTGATCGGCTGTTGCACGGGTACGAACGGACACTGAAGCTGGTGCTGCAGTACCGTCGCAGCACCATGGTGGTGACGCTGTTGATCACGCTGCTGACGGTCTGGCTGTTCAAGGTGGTGCCGATGGGGTTCCTGCCGTCGGAGGATACCGGCCGGATCAACATTGATACCGAAACCGCCCAGGGCACCTCCTTTGAAGAGATGAAACAGCATCAGGAAGCCCTGGCCCGTATTCTGGCTGAAGATCCTAATGTTGATGGTTTTATGTCCTCTGCCGGTGGTATCAGAAATATCAACAACGGCTACTTCTTTGTCCGGCTGAAACCCCGCAACCAACGCACGCTGAGCGCGGATCAGGTGGTCCAGCAGCTGCGGCCCAGGCTGGCCAAGGTGCCCGGCATCAAGGCCTATCCCAAGAATGTACCCTCGATCCAGATCGGCGGCATGAGCTCCAAGAGCCTGTACCAGTTTACCCTGCAGGGGCAGGATACTGCAGAACTGTACCGCATTGCTGCCGGTTTTGAGGCAAAGCTGCGGGAACTGCCGGAGCTGCAGGATGTAACCAGTGATCTGCAGATCAGCAACCCCCGGATCAAGGTCGCAATCAACCGGGACAAGGTGGCTGCCCTGGGCTTGACCATGCTGCAGGTGGAACAGGCACTTTCCTATGCTTATGGCAGCCAGCAGGTCTCCACCATTCTGGCTCCGGCAGACCAGTACCAGGTGATCATGGAGCTTGACCCCCGCTGGCAGGGTGATCCGTCAGCCCTGCAACTGCTCTACATCCGTTCTAGCGCCGGGCAGTTGGTTCCGCTGGAGACCATTGCCAGCCTCTCAAAGGAACTGGGACCGTTGGCGGTCAACCACTCCGGTCAGTTGCCGTCTGTGACGATCTCCTTCAACCTCCGTCCCGGCATGGCCCTGGGGGATGCGGTCAAACTGATCGAGGCAAAGGCAGAACAGGAACTGCCTCCCACGATCAGCACCAGCTTCCAGGGCACAGCCCAGGCGTTTAAGGACTCCTTTCGTGGCTTCTGGTTGCTGTTGGCGCTGGCTATTTTTGTGATCTACCTGGTGCTGGGGGTGCTGTACGAAAGCTATATCCATCCGATCACCATCCTGTCCGGTCTGCCTGCCGCCGGGTTCGGTGCGCTCCTGACCCTGCTGCTGTTCAGGAGCGACCTGAACATCTACGGCTTTGTGGGGATCATCATGCTGATCGGCATTGTGAAGAAGAATGCGATCATGATGATCGACTTTGCACTGGAGGCGGAACGAAAGGATGGGAAAACGCCACTTGAGGCGATCTATGAAGGGGCGATTGTCCGCTTCAGACCGATCATGATGACCACCATGGCCGCTCTGATGGGAACCCTGCCGATCGCCATCGGGTACGGTGCAGGCGGCGAAGCACGTCAGCCGCTGGGGCTGGCGGTGGTGGGTGGGCTGCTGACTTCCCAGCTGCTGACCCTCTACATCACCCCGGTGGTCTACTACTACATGGATCAACTGCTCAAACGGGTCCGGCAGGGCCGGAGACCGGCTGCAGTGGTTGAACAGAACTAAACCAGAGGAGGAAAAAACGATGAAGATTTTAATCCAGTACTGTGCATCCTGAGGACAGCAGCCAATGGCGGCAGGTCTTGCCGCTGAACTTGAGAAGAACCTGGAAGGGGTAACGGTAGAGATTGAACGTGGTCCCAAGCAAAGCGAGCTGGCGGTGCTGGTGGATGGCGAGCAGATCTTCTCCCGGCTGGAGCAGATGCGCTACCCAACGGTGCCGGAACTGATTGTGGCCTGCCGTAGCAGGCAGTAGGTATTGGGCTGTTCCAGACGGTTTGCTTCGTCTGGAATAGCCTTTTATGGGTATGTTTTTTCAGTAGTTCTTCCCCTCTAATCCCCATTCATTCTTTTTGTGCGGATTTCCGCACAGTAAACTATCCCCATTCTGAAAAACCGCTCTGTCTGTATCCCCCCTGAAGAGATGTCTAAATAAAAAGCCACTGAATTTTAACCTGTTAGCGATAAATTCGGAAACGCTGTTATTCGGCATATGCCTTGCTATTTAGGCTACAGTGAAACAATTTTGTTCTGCTGTAGTGCGATGTAGCAAAACAACTTTATGCCCGGAGCGTTTGCCTATGTCCCCCCTTCCTTCATCATCCAGCGTTGTGCCGGAATCGATCTCCGGCGTTCAGGAACTGCCGATTATTGAAAGCGGATTTCAACTGCTTGCGTCGCTCTTTCGCTATCCTGATCAGCCGCTTTGGCAGGCGCTTGCAGAGGTATTGCCAGCAGCAGAGGCATTCTCATCCAGTTTACTTGGGCACCAGCTGTCCCTGCCGCTGCGTCACTCCCTTGAACAGACCTATACGGCGCTGTTTTACAGCACTCCCCCCGGATCGTCTGTTTCACTCTGTCTTGGCGGTTATCTGAATCAAGCCGAGCATGCTGAGAGAAGCGGCAGGGCGATGATCCGCCAGCTCCTGACGGAAGAGGGGCTTACTGTTGATGCTCATCCGCAAGAACCGGAAGACCATCTGAGCGTACTGTTGGAACTTGCCGGTCTGCTGTGTTGCAAGGCCCATGGGGATGATCCCGCACGGGCTGCCGATGGGCGTATCCGGTTGCTGCAACTGACCGACAGCATGCTGGTCATGCTGCCACCTTTCCAGTCCGCCATTGCCGCTGCAGATGGAAGCTGCGTCGATTTTTATGTCGATGCCGTTACCCTCTGTCTTTGCCTGATTGTGCTCTGTCGTGAACAGATTCTGGCGGCACAGGATTTCAAGAACAATTTCCCGCCGTACAAGTTGCAGACATTGTCGTCTGCTGTTGCTGTACTTGATCCGTTTGCGGTTTTGAAGCAGACCGCCATGTCCGGTGGGGATCATCTTTGCCGGACTGCGGAAAAAAGCATGCCTTTCGCCTGTCCGGTGAATGCCTGAAGTAAGACTGCAACGGCAGTGAGATACCTGTCTGCGGATTTATCCAACCATAGAAAAAAGGAGGAAGAAATGAAGGATCTGCACAGAAGAGATTTTATCAAAGGGGTCGCGGTGTTGTCGGGAGCGGCATTGTGTGGTGTGGCTGCAACGAGCATTGCAAAGGCAGATACGCCGAAAGAATCGTTTGTAGCGCCACCGTTTCCCTGGGCATATCAGGAGCTTGATCCTGAATACGTCAGGAAACTCGGCCATTTGGGGTACTACCTTGAAGAGTGTGGCGGCGGGGCTTTCTGGGCGATCATGACCGCATTAAAAGAAAAGGTAGGGTATCCCTACACCATTTTACCTATGCCGACCAAAGAGCAGTTTATCGAGCACCTTGCCAGCGGAAAGAAAGAAAATCCCTTCCCGCCACTCCTGATGCAATATGGCGTCGGCGGGGTAGCGGGCTATGGATCGCTGTGCGGGGCTCCTAACGGATCTGCCTCTGCTATTACGCTTGTTGCCCCCTTTCATGCTGCAGAGAAGATTATTCCAAGACTCATGCGCTACTACGAGATAGAGGCGTTTCCCACCGATAAGTCAAATGAATACGCCGTAAAAAAAGAGTTTTATCCGCCAAAATACAAAAGCGGAAAATCACTGCCGCAATCGCCCAGTCACTCGGTTTTGTGTCACGTCAGTGTCGGTAAATGGTGCGAAAAGACCGGCTATGCCAGCGGTTCGGCGGAAAGGTCGGAGCGGTGTGGCAGGGTGACCGGGGATGTGGCGGCAATGGCGGTAACACTCTTGAATGCCTACTACAAGGGAAATCTGGAAACTGCGTTCCCCATGAAATTGTCACAGGAAACAGCAGGCTGTATGACCTGCCACACCAAGGGTGAAAAGTATGAAACAGGCCACTTTACCAGAGGTTCGATGGAGTGTGGCAGTTGTCATACCGACAGGACCCCCCATAAGTCTAAAAATGTACTGAAGACAGCCTACGGCATGGATATCGGCACCCTTGCCGGTGCAGCAGCGGTTGGAACCGTTACCGGCATCGGCGCCCATGCGATCAGTAAGCGCGCCAGCAAAGGGGAGAGCGATCATGAAGAATGAAACCGTAACCGTTAAGCGGCACAGCTTCCTCTACAGGCTGCTGCACTGGATGATTGTGGCAGAGGTGCTGTTGCTGCTGCTGACCGGGTTTGGGGTAAGTGATTATCTACCGTTCGGCGTTATGAGCAGAGGTGCGGGGAGAAGTCTGCATATCGTCCTCGGTTTGGGCTGGATGGGCACGATCACGTTCTTTGTCTACAATTTTGTGATGAGCGGCGAATACAACTGGTTTGGGGTCTCCAAAATCGGTAATGCCTTTGATTTTTTTGTGCATGAGATCAGATGCCTTGTGGGTGGCAATAAAATTGAAAACCCAGTTGGCTATGAAGTTGATGAAAAACGGTATGTCGAAAAGATTATGGCAACCGAGGTGCTGGCCTGGTGGGGCTGGCTGGCATTGTGGATGGCAATGGCTATAACCGGTCTGGCCCTGCTCTTTCCTGAAAGTTTCAGCCTGGTAAACCGGTTGTGTCATGGACTGCTGCCGAGCTTCAGGCATGCCACAGCGGCAACCCGGGTTATCCATACGGTCATTTCTCTGGTGATTGTCGTGTACATCATGATTCATGCCTATGCCTCCTGGGCTTTCGGGATGATCGGTTCAATGATCTCAGGAAACAAGGAAGAACGGATTATTGCATCGAAAAAATAGTGATCGTGCGTTGTTATGTTGTTGATTCGGTCCCCTCTCTCTGCAAAGGAGAGGGGCTTTTTCAGAGCAGACCTTGCACCAGAGTGGTTTCGTGATCAGAAAGGAGACATGCATATGTTTGGATTGGGACTGCCGGAACTTGCCGTGATTGGCGGAATTATGCTGGTTATCTTCGGGCCGGGTAAGTTGCCGCAACTGGGTGCCTCGCTGGGGGGCGCCATCAAGAGTTTTCGTTCAGCCAGCGATGGCGGCGACAAGTCGTCTGAGTGCGGAGACTGTAAAAAGCATGAGGAGATCAAGTAAATGGGCAGAATGAAGGAACGTCCCCGTTACAATGTGATTTCAATGCGGGTCAGCGATGAAGAACGCAGGCATCTGGAGTCGTTGGTGCGTAACACCCGCAAGTCGGTATCAAAGTTGATGCGGGAGGCGATGGTGGAGCAGATTGAGGGCGCGGAATGCGTATCGCTTAAAGATGCGGTGAACGGTCTTGTCTGGTGCAGATTAAGTCCGTCTAAAATATCGTATAGCTGACGTTGGCGTGGTATGATGCCGGACAGCGGCATACGCTTCAGGCAGTAGTTAAAAGAGGTGGCGGTATGGGGATGAATCGCAATCTGGCTTTTTTCAGCGGGGTGACGGTAACCTTTGTGGCACTGGCGGCTGTTGTTGCCGGCTGGGGTATCTACAGCCTGAACAATGCCTTTGAGTCGCTTCATCGCCATGAGATCAGCACCAAGCTGGAAACCGTCAAGATTGCCCGAGATGTCAACTACGTATCCCGCCTGACCCGCGATATCATGCTGGGGGCTGATTATGAAGAGGATATGGAGGAGCTTGAAGAGACTGCCGCCGACATTGATAACTCGTTTGAGGCGCTTAACCGGGCTGCCCATGGTGCCGGTGACCGCAAACTGGTTGAACAGGCCAGACGTGACACCATGGCCTTTGTTGACAACTGCATTCAGCGGATGGAGCGGATCAGCGCTATTCCTCCCTCCCAGCGCAACCGGGCCTTTGCAGCGTACAAGCAGGAGGCCACGCCGCTGGCCATGAAGTCGCGGGCAAGCTTCAGGGCCATTATCCAGAATGCCGATCTCCGCTTTGAACTGGCCAATCAGCAGTTTTCAAAGACTATTCAGCGCACCTTCACCATCATCGCCCTTGCCGGCGCCCTGCTGGCCGTCTTTTTCCAACTTTCCACCAGACGTTACAAGGAACGCCGCATGGCAGAGGCTGCCCTGCGTAAGGCCCATCAGGAGCTTGAACAGAAGATCACCGAGCGCACCGCAGAGCTGACCGCAACCAATAGTTCATTGCTGGAAAAGATTGAGGAGCTGAAGACCACTGAAAAAATCCTGCGCAAGTCACGGGATAACGCGGTTCAGGCCGGAAAGCTGGCGGTGTTGGGCCAGATGGCGGCCGGAATCAGCCATGAAATCAGCCAGCCGCTGACCGCCATGCATACCTTTACCGACAATGCCGTCAGTTTTCTTGAAAAAGGGCGCGTACCGGAGGCGCTGGAAAATCTTGGGGTGGTCAGCCGGATGACCGACCGGATTTCTTCAATCGTTTCGGAAATCAAGACCTTTTCCCGTAAGACCCCTGCTGAAAGACAGCCGGTCAGCGTTGTCACGGCGGTCAATCATGCGGTTATGCTGGTGGAGCCGCAGCGTCGTCACCTGCATGCCGTTGTTGACGTGCAGCCATTTCCAGAGACCCTGCAGGTCTGGGCCGATGTGGTCCGACTTGAACAGGTGCTGGTAAATCTGTTGCGTAATGCCCTGGATGCGATCAATGAACAGCCGGACAAACGGGTGACAGTGACCGTTCTGCAGCAGCAGACAGAGGTGCTGATCATGATTCTGGACAGCGGTCCGGGCATTGCAGAAGAGATCTTTCCGCACCTCTTTGAGTCGTTTGTCACCACCAAGCCGGTTGGCCAGGGGGTGGGGCTGGGCTTGGCCATATCCCATATGATCATCACCGAACTTGGTGGTAAACTTACGGCCAGGAATGCCGAAGTGGGCGGCGCCGAGTTCACTATTGCGCTGGAAGGGGTCGTTAATGGACAACCGTAACAACGGTAGACATGATCTGCCGATCTACCTGATTGAGGACGATGAGGCGGTTCGGCGGGGATGCGAACAGACCATTCAGTTGGCGGACATGGTCGTCCGTTCCTTCACCAGCGCGGAAGCAGCCTTGCGGGCCATGGAGGATCTGCCGCCCGGCATCGTGATCAGCGATGTCAAGCTGCCCGGCATCTCCGGGATGGAGTTGCTGGATGCAATCCAGAACTATGACCGTGATATCCCGGTTATCCTGATTACCGGTCATGGTGATGTGACCATGGCGGTCCAGGCCATGCGACAGAATGCCTATGATTTTATTGAGAAGCCGTTCCATTCCGAGCGTCTGCTGGATGTGATCCGGCGGGCCCTTGAAAAACGGCATCTGATCCTTGAACTGCGCCGGCTGCATGAGGATCTGGCTGATAGCGGCGCAATGCCGCTGATCGGACATTCAGACGGTATCCAGCGGGTGCGTCGTTCCATCGCTGCCCTGGCTCCCACTGATGTGGATCTGCTGATCCTGGGTGAAACCGGCAGCGGCAAAGAGGTGGTGGCCCATGCAATCCATGCCCTGAGTGGCCGTAAAGGGCCGTTTGTGGCCTTGAATTGCGGTGCGTTGCCGGAAACGATCTTTGAAAGCGAGATGTTCGGCCACGAATCCGGGGCCTTTACCGGTGCGACCCAGAAGCGGATCGGAAAGATCGAATATGCCCATGGCGGCACACTGTTTCTGGATGAGATCGAATCAATGCCGCTGCAACTGCAGGTCAAGCTGCTGCGGGTGCTGCAGGATCGTTGTGTGGAGCGGCTGGGCAGCAACAAGTCCATCCCGGTTGATTGCCGGATTGTGGCTGCCAGCAAGGTAGACCTGCAACGCCTCTCGGAACAGGGGGGCTTCCGCGCTGACCTCTATTATCGCCTGAATGTGGTCAGTATTGAGTTGCCGCCCCTCAGGCAGCGCCCCGGCGATATTGCGCCGCTGATGGCCTACTTCATCTCCCAGGCCTGCACCCGTTTCAAGCGTGAACCGGTCAGCTGGAATGAGCAGGACCTGCTCCGGTGGCAGCAGCATGATTGGCCCGGCAATGTGCGTGAACTGAAGGCTGTGGCGGAACGGCTTTGTCTTGGGGTTGGTGATAGCCTGGAGCCGTCCAGAATGATTACTACTTCTCTGGCATCGAAGGTGGAGCTGTACGAGCGGGGACTGATCCGGGATGCGCTGAAAAGCACCAAAGGCAGTGTGGCGGAGGCGGCAGAGCTGTTGCAGATGCCGAAGAAAACCCTGTACGACAAACTGAACCGTCACGGCCTGGACCCGGAACAGTTCCGGTAGGTGTTTTGATACTTGGCTGGTTTGCGTTGAAAGCAGTGAGAAGGTGCAATGACTGAACAGATGCGCTATCCGACGACACCGGAACTGATTGCGACCTGCCGCAGCAGGCAGTAATCCTACAAGCTGATTGCCTGATCCAGGCAGAACTCCACACACAGACCGCAGCCGGTGCAGTGATCCTGCTTAAAGGCGGGGTGCTGTGCCCGGTCTGTGGTTGTCAGGGCACCGGTGGGGCAGATCGCAACACAGCCCTGACAGGCGCTGCAGTCTGAGCTAAAGGTTATCTGATGGGTAAACGGTCTGCTGATCCGTTCCTGTTGATCTGCAGATAGTTGTGAGATGGTCTGGTTCAACAGTTCCCGGCGTTTGGGCAGCCGTTTGTCTCCGTAGCTGCAGCATTGTTCAACCGGCTCTGTTGCACTGTTCATGACAGCTGCGGCTCCTTGAAACAAGGCGGTGCGGAATGAACTGAAGAAGCTGCGGCGGTCAAGCTGTTCATGCTGGAGTGATACGTTGGTCCCCGCATCTGCTGTAACAATCCGGCAGCCTTCCTGATCCATTCCCCCCTTTGAGATCAGTTGTATCCGTTCCAGCAACAGCGGCAGCATGGCGTTGTTTGGGCATCCACTACAGCTGTTAATCAGCAGGGTCAGGGTGCCGTTCAGGTTCAGCTGCAGTGCCAGCAGATGTTCCTCTGAAAGCCCTCCCAGACAGGGCAGGGTTGCGTTGGCGTTTTCTGCAGTACGGCAGCATCCCAGTACCGGGTTGCCGACCCTGGCTAATGCAGCCCGGCAGGCTGCAAAATCATGGTTCATCTCCAGAGCGCCGGAGGGGCAGACGGTGCTGCAGAGCAGGCAGCCTCTGCAACGTTCCGGGGCAATAAGCAGTTGCTCGGTGATGTTGATGGCGTTGTGGGGACAGATCTCGATACAGCGGCGACAGCTGCTCTCATCGTAACGGATCGGCAGACAACGCGAACAGTCAATCTGCAGGTTGCTATGACTGCCGGTCTGCTCAGGCATTACCTGCGACCCGGGCAGCAACAAAGGTGGTGGTGCATTGTGCTATGGCTGCGTAAAAGGGGGCTTCAGCATCGTTACTGATCGCCTCACAGAACGGTGTCAGCCAGGGCAGCAGCAAGGTGGAAAGAAAAACCTGGTGCGCCTGTGCATAACGTTCTGCCCCGGCTGTGTCCTCCGTAACCCGGGCTTCACGCTGTTTGAAGCAGAGATAGGAGAGAAACTCCAGCTCAACGGCGATATGATCCGGCAGCTCAGGAAAATCATCTGCCAGACGCAGACCATGCGCCTGATAAAAGGCTGCCACCTGTGCCGTTGACTCCCCCATGACAGTCTTTGACTGATCCATCCAGACGGAACCGTATGGTGGGGCAATCAGCTTGAACGGTCCTAGAAAGAGGCGACTGTATTCAACCAGCAGCTGTTCGGTTGTGCTGCTGTTCAGGCAGGCTGCAGCCTGTCGGGCATGGTCAGCAGCGGCTGGACAGAACTGGTCAAGGATCTGGACCAGCGTGGTGCAACACTGTTCCTCCCGCAGTTGTGTTGTGGGCGGGTAGAAACAGGCGGCCAGCAGGCGGTAGGCATCTTCACAAACAGTATCCATCAACACTCCGATACAAACGGGGGGATGGTTGCCATCCCCCCGCCCAGTTCTCTTCATCAGATCTTTTTCCTGGTATCAAATGACCGGATATAGGCCACATTTGGTTTGGTCTTCTTCTCTTCCTTCAGGCGCATCGGCTTGTGTTTTTTTAGGGCCTGGGCCGGTGCACTGGCTGCATCGTTCAGGTCGCCAAAGATGCGGGCCTTGGAGGGGCAGGCAGCCACACAGTAGGGCTGATCCCCCTTCTTGACGCGGTGTTCGCAGAAGATGCATTTTTCGGTGACCCCGATTTTGCGGACACTGGTATAATCCGGATGCTGATAGGCATGCTTGTGGGGAGGAAGCGCACCGGCAGCCTTGGCGGTTTCAGCGCCGGAGGCGGTACAGCCTTTGATCAGTTCGCTTTTGTCCTGGTACTGAGGGTGTATCTCGCCCAGGTTGGCGCTGATCACGCTGTACTGGGATTTTTGCTTGTTCACGTCCGTGACACTGTACGGACAGGCCTTCTGGCAGCGCAGGCAACCGATGCAGCGCTCGTCGTTATGCATGGTAATGCCGTCCGGCGTCTTGAACATAGCCTTTGGCTTGACCGGACAGGCCTTGACGCAGGGCGCATCAGAGCAGTGGTTGCACAGCACCGGGATGGTGCGATAGGTGGCATTGGGGAACTTGCCTTCTTCCTTGTAGATAAAGTCAGCCCAGTTGAAGGTCTGGCCATCGGCCCGATTCTGAGTGTTGTTTTCGGTCTTGCAGGCCAGGGCGCAGGCACCGCAGCCGACACATTTTTGCAGATCTATAACCATTCCATATTGTTTAGCCATTGCTTAATCCCCCCTTTCTAAACCTTCTCAATCTTGACGCCGGTGAAACCGCCGTTACGTGCTGTGGCTCCGCTCAGACGATCGTAATCATCAGGCATCAGTTCGTTATTGTTGCCGCCACGAGGTTGTGCCTTGGCATAATCCCTGGCTGCAGTGCGACCGTAGGCCCAGTGTCCTTGACCGTAGCACTTGGCTACGGTGCCGGGTCGTACCCCTTCCCACAGTTTTGCCTTGGTGATGATCGAGGCGGTGGGGGAGGTGAGCCGGATGGTGTCGCCATCCTTGATCCCCAGTTTCTTTGCATCTGCCGGGTTGATCTTGGCAACGTCATCCCAGCTGACATCACCGGCATCCAGCTTCTTGAACTCCTGATACCAGGTCGTATTAGCGGAGCGCCCTTCGCGGTTCAGGCGGGATTTGTGGTCAATAAAGGTAAAGGGGTATTCCTTCTCGCTGCCCCAGCGTTTCGGAGTCTCATAGTGCGGTACAAAGACCAGCTCTCCCTGGGCCTCATAGCCGCTTGACTTGAGTACATCGTCAATGCTGGTCTTGTGCTTGGCGGCAAACAGGGTCAGGGTCTTCTTAAGGGTCTCGCTGTAGAACTCAAACTTATGGGTCACGGTCTTGAACTTGCCCCAGTTCTTTTTGTAGGCATAGGTTTCAGTGTTGTAAATTCCCTTTTTCTTGAATTCGGCCCAGCTTGCGATCTTGTCGCCCTTCAGTTTTTCCTTGCCGTTCCATACTTTCTGACTGGAGATCCTGACGGCTATTTCACAGAACTCGGCAGGATTGGTTGGCTTCTTTTTTGTCTCCGGGTCTTCAAAGGAAGCGTAGTAGTCGTACAGGTTGCTGAAACCACGGGCCTTCAGCTTTTCCGCCAGTAGCCAGACAAATTCGGTCTCTTCCGACTTGACCTGCCAGAGCGGTTTTGCCACCGGCTGCTGAATGGAGAGGTGTCCGTGCAGATTGGCCATGTTGTTGAGGATCGACAGCTTTTCAGTCGGTGCAAAGGTGGCTGGCAGCACGATATCGGCAAACTGGGACATCTCAGAGGCGTTGGTAACCAGATGTACAAAGAAAGGAATCATACTCATCGCCTTGTCCCAGCGTCCGGCACCGGTACAGGAGAAGTTGAAGTTGTTCCAGGTGCCGATGAAGACCTTAACGGCGCCGGGGTTTTTAAGAATGCCGTTAGCCACGTTGTTCGTAACCACCCCTGCCTTGGGGCTCTCGGTAACTTTGCCGTCTTTGTCCTTCTTGGAATCAAAACCGCCCATGATGGCCGGCATATCCTTGGCGCCGCGACCATCCAGCTTCTTTTCCTTGCCGAATTTCTTGGCGGTCTCGTCCAGAAACTTGTCGCTGATCTCGGGAAACTTGGTGCCGGGGGCACTGGAAGACTGAAATACGCCCCCTTCGGTTTCGATTGAGCCAAGAATACCGTTTAGGGCATAGACAAACATGGAGGCGTAGGTGCCGCGGGGCGACATGGCAACGCCAGGTCCCATCCAGACGGCGCAGGCAGTACCTGCTTTGCCCATGGCCCGGGCAGCGCTGATAATCTGTTTTTCCGGGATCAGGGTTTTCTTGGCAGCCCAGGCTGGCGTAGCGTCTTTTAGCGCAAGGTTCCACCATTTGATCAGACCGTGGGTCTGCTTTTCTGCAAAGGTTGCTTCATCCAGAGCTGCACCTGACTTGAACAGGTTCTTGCCCTCCTTGAAATCCCCCACAAACTCTTTGCTCCAGAACCCTTCTGTCAACAGCACGTGGGCAATGGCAGCGGCCAGGGCGCCGTCTTCGCCCGGTTTGATCGGCAGCCACTGGTGGGCCTTGGCGGTTGAGGTGCTCATGCGGGGATCAACGGCGATCAGGGTGCCGCGATCCAGCAGGTCACCGAACTTGTTGATGGCGTTGGGTACCTGCCGGTTGGATGAGAGCGGGTCACAGCCCCAGACCACCAGACACTTGGTCTTAGCCAGGTCGTAGTCGCGGTAACCGAAGAATCCTTGGGTATAGCCCGGTCCCATTTTCTCGGCCTCGGCGCAGATGGCGCTGTGGGAGAATGAGTTGGGTGAGCCGAAGATCTTGGCGATGCTGCCATAGGCCAGATCAGTGGAGGTTGGAGAGTAACGGCCCCGCATGTACATGAACTTGTGCGGCTCGTTGTTCTTGCGCAGTTCCATCATCTTGTCGGCAATGGTGTCCAGCGCCTCATCCCAGCTGATCGGCACGAACTTGGGGTCGATCCCCTTGCCTTTTTGCGGGTTGGTCCGCTTCATCGGTACCTTGATCCGATCAGGGTCGTAGGTCTGCTGGATCATCAGATGGCCACGGGGGCAGCAGTAGCCGTTATTGGCCTTGCTGAGCTGGTTACCGCGTACCTTGGTGATCCGGTTGTCCTGCACAAAGAACTCTACCGGACACCAGGCGGTACAGCCCTGACAGGTGGACGGAATCCATTCACCTGCGGTGGCCCCTTCCTTGCCTCCGTGATGGGCGGCAAAGGCGTTCAGCTTCGGCAGTCCGACAGTTGCCACGGCACCGGCCGCTGCTGTTACCTTCAGAAAATCTCTGCGATTGATCTCCATATTGTTTCCTCCTTTCGTAATGCATGCTTCTAGCAAAATGCCGTCCAGAGATTCTTTTGTTACAATCTGTGCAACGATCTTGACGGAAGCCTAATCTGATCGTTATAGTCAGCTTATGAAAAAGACCGTCAAACTATTCAAATCTCTGTCTGACGAAACCCGTGTGCGGATTCTGGTGCTGCTGCTGGAACATGGTGAACTCTGTATCTGCGATCTGATGACCGCCCTTGACCAGCCCCAGTCCACCGTATCCCGCCATGTGGCCTACCTGAAAAACAGTGGTTGGTTACAGGATCGGCGCGGTGGGGTCTGGATGTACTACTCACTCCGCTCAGGGCTGTCCGCTCTGTTTACAGAGCTGTCTGCGCTGCTCCGTAACCGTTGTACGGAGCTGGCTGAATGTGCTGCCGACCGTGAACGACTGTTGGCCTATAAACACGAAAAGAACTGTATATAACTATCTGAATATATTTTTTATTCTATATACATCCGCTTAACCGGATGATAGGGTAAAACGGCGTTGTTGTGAAGAAAATTTTTAGTGAGGTTTTTCTCATGGAACAGCAAATAACTTCCCGGCTTTCTTTTTTTGATCGCTGGCTGACCCTCTGGATCTTTATCGCCATGGCACTGGGGGTTGGACTGGGGTATTTTGTTCCCGGCACTGAGTCTTTCATCAACTCTTTCCAGGTCGGTACGACCAATATTCCGATTGCCATTGGCCTGATCGTGATGATGTACCCACCCTTTGCCAAGGTGAAGTATGAGGAGATGCCGGAGGTGTTTCAGAATAAGAAGATTCTGGGTATCTCGCTGCTGCAGAACTGGCTGATCGGTCCGCTGCTGATGTTTGTGCTGGCAGCCCTGTTGCTGCCGGACAAGCCGGAGTATCTGGTGGGGTTGATCATGATCGGTCTGGCACGCTGTATCGCCATGGTGATTGTCTGGAATGAGCTGGCCAAGGGGAACACTGAATATGCCGCCGGGCTGGTGGCCTTTAACAGTATCTTCCAAGTGCTGTTCTACAGCATCTATGCCTGGTTGTTCATTACGGTGCTGCCGCCACTGGTGGGATTGCAAGGGATGGTGGTTAATGTCAGTATCGGGCAGATTGCCGAGAGCGTCTTCATTTACCTGGGTATTCCCTGCATTGCCGGCGCCCTGACCCGCCTGATCGGGGTCAAGCTGCTGGGTAAGGAGCGCTATCACTGCGAGGTGGTGCCGAAGATCAGCCCCTTGACTCTGCTGGCCCTGCTGTTCACCATCGTGGTGATGTTCAGCCTGAAGGGTAACCTGATCGTACAGTTGCCTCTGGATGTGGTGAGGATCGCCATTCCGCTGGGGATCTACTTTGTGGTGATGTTTCTGGTTTCGTTCTGGATGGGTAAAAAGCTGGGGGCCGATTACAGTAAAACCACCACCCTGGCCTTTACCGCAGCCAGCAATAATTTTGAGCTGGCGATAGCTGTTGCCATCGCCGTTTTCGGCATCAATTCCGGGGCAGCCTTTGCCGCGGTGATCGGCCCGCTGGTGGAGGTGCCGGTCATGATCGGTCTGGTGCATGTGGCCTTCTGGTTGCAAAAACGCTGGTTTGGTGGATACTGAAAGGAGGGAGCACCATGTTTGGATTTGGTATGCCGGAGTTGATCGTAATCGGGGTGATTCTGCTGGTAATCTTTGGACCTGGCAAGCTGCCGGAACTTGGTTCATCTCTGGGCAAAGCGATCAAAGGGTTCAAGGAAGGCTCTGAAGGTAAGGAAAATAAGCAGACAAAGGACTCAACACAGGAGTCCTGAGGGGTAACCATGTCATTCAATCATTTTGACAGCAAAGGCCAGGCGATCATGGTGGATATCAGTGCCAAGCAGCCCACCTTGCGTACCGCCATAGCCCGCTCAACGGTACGGATGCAGCCTGCAACCCTGCAGATGGTGGTGGACGGCCAGCTGACCAAGGGGGATGTGCTGGGGGTGGCACGGCTGGCCGGTATTGCTGCTGCCAAGAAGACCCCGGACCTGATCCCGCTTTCCCATCCCCTGGCCCTGCATGCCGTGGGGATTGAGTTTTCCTGGGACAGTGTTGCCGGAACCATCACGGTTGAGGCCACAGTGCGGGCCTTTGAGCGGACCGGGGTAGAGATGGAGGCGATGGTGGCTGCCTCGGTGGCTGCTTTGACGGTCTATGACATGTGCAAAGGCCAGGACAAGGGGATTGCCATCACTGAAACCCTGCTGTTGTTTAAAGAAGGGGGCAAGAGCGGCACCTACCAACGGGAGGCTGCCCTATGAAGGCCGCAATACTGACCGTCAGTGATAAAGGTTCCCGTGGCGAGCGGGAGGATAGCGGTGGCCCGTTGTTACAACAGTGGTTGGCAGAGCAGAGGGTGGAGATCGCCTGTACCGGGATGGTGCCGGATGAGCTGGAGCAGATTGCAGCAACACTGCGGGAATGGGCTGACCAGCACCAGCCGGAGCTGATCCTGACCACCGGCGGCACTGGCGTCTCTCCACGGGATGTGACCCCTGAAGCGACCCTGCAGGTGCTGGACCGCCTACTGCCCGGTTTTGGTGAGCTGATGCGGGCTGAGAGTCTCAAGATTACCCCGATGGCGATCCTTTCCCGGGCTGTGGCTGGTATCCGCAAGCAGAGTCTGATCATCAACCTGCCCGGCAGCCCCAAAGGGGCGATCGAGAATCTGTCCGCAATCTGGGCAGCAGTGCCCCATGCTGTCAGCAAAATAAGGGGTGATAGCGCAGACTGCGACGGGATTGGACGCCATCAGTGAACAGCCGGTTCGACAATATAACCGCTGCGATCCTGGTGGGTGGTAAGAGTCGTCGCATGGGGCAGGACAAGGCGTTCCTGATGATCGAAGGGTTGCCGGTTATCGAGCGGATTATCCAGATCCTGCAGGGCTGTTTCAGGCAGCTGCTGCTGGTGGGGGATCGGCCGGAACGGTTTACGCAGTACCATCTGCCGGTGGTGCCGGACAGTTATCCCGGCAGCTCCCTGGGCGGCCTGTATACCGGTCTGCAGCATGCTGAAACAGACCGGATTTTTGTCACCTCCTGTGATATCCCTTTTCCCAATCCAGATCTTATCCAACGTGTCTGCGCTGATACAGAGACATACGATGCGGTGATCCCTGCCACGCAAGGCGGGCTGGAACCGTTGTTTGCCCTTTACCACAAGTCCTGCCTACCAGCCATGCAGGCTGCCCTTGAGGCTGGCAACTTTCGGATCACCGCACTTCTGCAGCAGTTGCAGATTAAGACCATTGCTCCAGAACAGTTGGGGCAGATTGATGCAACTGGCCGGTCACTGCTGAACATCAATACCCCTGACGAGTATGCGGCCTGCAAGGAGCTGAAACCATGAAGAAACCTTCGGTTGTCTCCTTTGTGGCCCATTCCGGTACCGGCAAGACTACCCTGCTGGAACAGCTGATTCCAATTCTGAAGGCGCGGGGCTACCGGGTCGGGGCTATCAAGCATGATGCCCATCGCTTTGAGATCGATCATCCTGGCAAGGACAGCCACCGCCTGACCGTTGCCGGTGCTGACAGCATGCTGATCTGCTCTGGAGAAAAGCTGGCTCTGGTGCGTCAGCATCAACAGGCCCCAACCGTTGAGGAGCTGCTGGCAATCTGCGGTACTGATCTGGATATTATCCTGACCGAAGGATTCAAGCAGAGCAGCCTGCCCAAGATAGAGCTGCATCGTGCCGCACTGGGTAGAGAGCTGATCTGTCGTGGTACCCACCATGATCCAACCCTGCTGGCAGTGGCCAGCGATTGCCCACTGGAGCTGGATCTGCCGGTGCTGGACCTTAACAACCCTGCTGCCATTGCGGCATTTATAGAGGAACAGGTTATGCAAAACAGTCTGGCAACCGAGCTGGCAAAAAAGCAGGAGGGTAAGCAGCCGCTGACCTCCGTCAAACAAGCCTTTCAGCTGGTGATGGAGCATGTGCCCCAGGCTTCGGTCTGTTATCTGCCACTGCTGGATGCCCTGGGCCATGTCATTGCGGAAGACCAGATTGCTCAATTTGACATTCCCCCCTGTGATTACTCAGCCATGGACGGCTATGGCTTTTGTCATGCCGATGTCGGGCAGGGGGAATTACGGGCAGAGGGGTTTCTGCCTGCAGGTCAAACGGGCCAGGAAGCGGTTGCTCCGGGCACCGCCATCAGGATCATGACCGGCGCGCCGATCCCGCCAGGTTGTGACACGGTGGTACCGCTGGAAAACCTGCAGGTGAGCGATGGTCTGCTCCAGTTCACCAGGTCATTCTCTGTCGGGGATAATATCCGGCGGGCCGGTGAGGATCTGCAGCAGGGACAGCGGGCGGTTACGGCCGGGACAGTACTGCGCTTTCAGGAGATAGCGCTGCTGTCAGCCATGAATCTCGGTTCAGTGCCGGTTACTACCCCTGTCCGGGTGGCGATCCTGGCCACCGGCGATGAACTGCTGGAGCCGGGATCGGAGCGCAGGCCGGGGATGATCATCAACAGCAACAGCAATGCCCTGGCAGCCCAGGTGCGGGAGGCCGGTGCCGAGCCGCTGCTGATGGGAATAGCGGCGGATCAGCCGGAGATCACCAAAGAGCGGCTGCGTGCCTGCCTGTCGGCTGATCTGGTGCTGGTCACCGGCGGCGCCTCTGCCGGTGACCACGACTATGTCAAGCCAGCCCTGCTGGAGCTTGGCGGCAGCATGCTGTTTGACGGGGTTAATATCAAGCCGGGCAAGCCGTTTGGTATGGGGATGCTACAGGGCAGGCCGGTCTTTTCATTGCCCGGCAATCCGGTGGCAGCCATGGTGATTTTTGAGCTGTTTGTCAGGCCGATGCTGCTGCAGTCAATGGGCAGACAGGCGGTTTTTCGGCCCAGTGTTCAGGCGGTTCTGACCGAACCGGCGAGGAATAAGGGGGGGCGTCCCCACTTTGTCGGTGCCGTACTTGCCAGAGCTGCAGACGGGTGGGAGGTCTCCCTTACCGGCAACCAGAGTTCCGGACGGATCAGCTCACTGACCCTGGCGTCAGGGCTGGCCTTGCTGGCACCGGAGAGCAGCTACCACGCCGGTGATACGGTGACCGTGCTGATGCTGGATACGACGGTGGGCATGCAGTCGGTGAGCCCATGGGATTAACCGATACCTACAACCGCAGGATCAACTACCTGCGTCTGTCAGTGACTGACCGCTGCAACCTACGTTGCTTCTACTGTATGCCGGAGGAAGGGGTGCAGGATGTTGGCCACAGCGGGATTCTCTCCTTTGAAGAACTGCAGATGATTGCTGAATGTGCGGTACGGCTGGGGATCGAGAAAATCCGCATCACCGGTGGTGAACCAACGGTGCGGACAGGTCTGGTGGGTTTTCTGGCAAACCTGTCGGCGCTTCCCGGTCTGCGTCATCTGGCCCTGACCACCAACGGGTTGCTGCTGGAGCAGATGTCAGCCGACCTGTACCGGGCCGGTGTACAGCGTCTGAATGTCAGCCTTGATTCCCTTAATCCCCGGACCTTCAAGGAAATTACCCGTGGCGGTGACCTGCATAAGGTGCTGGCCGGGCTTGATGCGGCTGTGGCAGCCGGTTTTCCGCCCCCCAAGATCAATGTGGTGATCATGCGGGGGATCAATGATGATGAAATTCTAGATTTTGCGGAACTGACCCGCACACGTGGCTGTTCGGTGCGGTTCATTGAGTATATGCCGGTGGTCAAGGAGGATGGCTGGCAGCGCCTCTGTTATGCCGGTGAAGAGGTGCTTCAGCGGATCAGGGAACAGTATCCGCTGGAACCGGTCAACAAGGGGGATTTTGCCGGGCCGTCCCAGGATTATCGTATACCCGGTGCAACCGGAAGTATTGGTATCATCACTGCGGTGTCCGGTCATTTCTGTGTCGACTGCAATAGAATCCGGGTCACGGCCCGGGGGCAGGCCAAAGGCTGTCTGTTCAGCGATGAAAAAACTGATCTGCTGCCGTTTTTGAGGCCGCCTGATTGTCAGGCTCTCTGCGCTGCCTTGCAGCGGATTGTTGCTTCAAAGCCGGAGGGGCACGGTATCAGGTGTGGCGAGTATGAACATAGTAACTTCAGTATGGCCCAGGTGGGAGGGTAACGATATGGCAGAGGTGGTTGCAGTCTGCATCAGCGAGAACAAGGGTGAACGCAAGAAGCCGGTATCGTCAGTGGAGCTGCGGGTGGAACACGGCATTGTGGGTGACGCCCATGCCGGTGACTGGCACCGGCAGGTCAGCCTGCTGGCCCAGGAAAGCATCAACAAGATGCGTGCCATGGGGTTAGATGTCACCACCGGTGACTTTGCTGAAAATATCACCACCAGTGGGATTGAGCTGGTCTCCCTGCCGATCGGCAGTTGCCTGCAGATCGGTGAAACCCTGTTGGAGGTAACCCAGATCGGCAAGGAGTGCCGCACCCGCTGTGCCATCTTTCATCAGGCCGGTGACTGCGTCATGCCCAAGGAAGGGATCTTTGCCAAGGTGATCAGGCCCGGAACCATCAAGCCGGGGGACGGGATAGAAGCTGTTGCTTGCTAACAACTCTGTACTGTGAGCTGAGGAATATTGTGGAAGTGGGAGTCGTTTGTAATCAAAACGGCATTCCGGTGAAGTGCCGCAGCACCGATAATTGCATCTGGGAGTTTGAGGCGATGGGTGCTGCGAAGCGTGAGAGTCTCCATGAGTAGTGGTTGCTCGTCAAGGTTTAGCGGTACTACTTCAACCCTCTCACAGAACTGAAAAAAACAGTTGCGATCTTTCTCAGATAGCCCGTCAAATGCCAGAAACTCAAGATACGAAATGATTGAAATACCAACAAATGAAGATGATTCAAGTTTTTGTGCCAAAAGGCGGTTTCCGGCAAGCAGGGATACCAGCGCATTGGTGTCAAGCAGATAGCGGGGATTACCACTCATCACGCATACCCCTCTGGACAGCGACAGCATCGCCTTGCCAGGCTAGCTTTCCACAGAGGTCAGAAAACTGGTAGTTTTTTAGTGTTTTTTTGCGGCGGGAGGTCTCTTTTTTTGTAAGTAAAAACTGATAGAAGTCGCGGAGTTCACGCTGATATGCCGGTGGGAGTAGTGAAAGATCCAGGTTGTTTGCAGTGATAGCCATAGCGTGACTCCTCTCTTTGTAAACTTAACTTAGCATAAGGGTGGGCTGGTAGCAAGTTCACGCACATTTCTGAACACGAGGGAACTATGAACGGGAAATCCGGCAAAAATATCTCAATTGAATGGCTGCACTATGACAAGGCCGGTGCAACCTGCGATCGCTGCGGTGACACCGGCGCTAACCTGAAGCAGGTGATTGCTGAGTATGCCGGGCACGGTGTGGTGATTGAACTGCAGGAAACCTTGCTGACTGAGGAACAGATCAGTGAATCAAACCTGGTGCTGATCAATGGCCTGCCGTTGGAGGAGTTGCTGGCTGCAACCACCGGTGAGTCGTCCTGTCCCTCCTGCAGTTGCCTGACCGGTTCTGAAACCAGCTGCCGCACGGTGCAGTGCGGCAATGAGGTCTATGAAGAGCTGACGCCGGAACTGATCAGGAAAGGGATTGAGGCTGCAGCGTGCAGAATATGAATGTGACATAATTGTCCGGGAATGTTCACAGTTTGGTAACATTCTTCTGGTAACTTTAAGCAGTTATTTTAAATGAGGAGCATGTTATGTCTGTTCAGAAAAAAGCAAAAGTGTTGTTTGTCTGTGTTCATAACAGTGCCCGGAGTCAGATGGCTGAGGCGTTTTTAAACCAGCTTGCCGGAGACCGTTTCGAGGCGCAGAGTGCCGGACTTGAACCAGGCACCCTCAACCCATTGGTTGTTGAGGTGATGAAAGAGATCGGTATTGATATCTCTGCAAACAAGGCCAAGGATGTTTTCAGCATGTTTAAGCAGGGAGTGATCTTTAACTACGTCATTACCGTCTGCGATGGAGCTAATGCCGAACGCTGCCCTATCTTTCCCGGTATTACGCAACGGCTGCATTGGAGTTTTCCTGACCCATCGGCCCTGCAGGGAAGCTGGGAGGAAAAACTTGCAGAAACCAGGCAGATTCGGGATCAGATTCGGGTTGTGGTGGAGGAGTTTGTTGCAGGCAAGAGGTAAACCCAGATACACCATTAGTCGGCACACAGCGCCTGCACGAGTCAGGCCGGAAATTTTCCGGCATTTTTTTACCCATCTTCCTCACCAATAGCCACGGCCATTGCCTTGTCAAACGGATGGAAATCTGCTCGCAAACCATCTCGTTCCCCAATGAAAAATCTGAAATAAATTGCTTCTGTTGCAGGATTCTTTTTAGGCCAAGTCAGTTTTTCGGATGATGATGGCTTAGAACAACTAATGCAGGCTGTCCGACAGTTATTTTTGTACGGGTCATTGTAAAATTGTCATTATAGGGTATTAATCTGTGTGCGGTATGTTGCAGGTGTTTTGGTCTTTCAGATGCCGCTACACTTTACCCGAGGAGGCCCCCATGAAACTGTTTCGCCCGTTGATGTTGTTTGCAGGCCTGCTACTTTGCTCTGCTGTAGCAGCAGTTGCAGCAACTGACCACAAGGATATGATTGATGGTCAATTCAAAGATGGCCCGGAAGTGACTAAGAAGTGTCTCGAGTGCCACGACAAGCAGGCAAGCGACTTTATCAAGACCCAGCACTGGAATTTGAAGGGTGTTCCCAACCACGTTAAAGGTCTTGAAAAAAGCGGCAAACTCTACGGCAAGACCAATATGACCAACAACTACTGCACTACCATCTTTGCCGGTAAAGATGGCCTGCCCCGTGAATCCTGTCTTAAATGCCATGCCGGCTACGGCTGGAACCGCACCAAGTTTGATCACAACGATAAGGGCAAGATTGACTGCCTGGTCTGCCATGCCGCCAAGAGCTATGATCGTTCTGCAGTCGGTTGCGAAGTGGACATGAAGGGGATCACAACCGGCAAAGTCAATCTGCTTGAAGCAGCCAAGAGCGTTGGCCAGAAGCCGACCCTCAAGAACTGCGGTTTCTGTCATTTCTATGGTGGCGGTGGCGATGGCGTCAAGCATGCAGGTTTGGATTCGCAGATGGAGGTTGCCGACCGTAAGCTGGATGTCCATATGGCCAAGAAGGACAAAGGCGGTGCCGGACTGCTCTGCGTTGACTGTCACAAGGCCAAAGACCACAAGATTTCCGGCGCTTCCAGTCAGATGGCCCACTATGATGCACGGGTGAACTGCACCGACTGCCACAGCGGAGCCAAGGCCCCCCACAAAAACTCCAAAAACAAGGCTATCCTGGATGCCCATGCCGCTTCGGTGGCCTGCCAGACCTGTCATATCCCGATGCTCTCCCGTGCCCAGGCCACCAAGACATCCTGGTATTGGTCTGATGTGGGCAAAAATCTGAAAGTGGAAGAACAGTTTGATCAGGAAACCTTCCAGAATCGTAAAGGATCCTTTACCTGGAATATGAACTTCATGCCCACCTACGCCTGGTACAACGGTCAGATCGAGCGTTATATGGTGGGAGACAAGATCAAAGATCCTTCCAAAGTGCTGACCATGACCGGTCCGGTTGGCAACATCAAGGATAAAACCGCCAAGATCTATCCCTACAAGACCCATCTGGGAAGCCAGCCGATGGACAGCGTCCACAAGTACCTGAGTACGTTCCAGCAGTATCAGTCCCTCTGGGTTCACTTCAACTGGGAGAAGGCTCTGAAAGACGGCGCTCAGGGTGAAGGCCTGCCATACAGCGGAAAGTACCAGTTCGTGAAGACTATTTCCTATATCTCGGCACAACACCAGGTGGCTCCTAAAGAGGATGCCCTGCAGTGCGGCGATTGCCATATGGGGAGCAAGCGGATGGACTGGAAGGCACTGGGCTACAAAGGTGACCCGATGTTGACCGGCGGAGGCCGGTTTGCTACCAAGAAGAAGTAGGTTGTAACCGGTTGTACGCCTGCTGGCACTGGCAGCGCCCGGAACCCCTTTCCCGGTTGTGTCAGTGGGCGTACAGTTTTGACAGCTTGACTCCTGTAATCAGAAAGAGTATATGATTGTTTAGTCATATACTCTTTCTGATTGCTATACTACTGGAGTCTTGGATGATCAAGCAGTTTGCCGATTACGTTACGTTTAGCCTGCTGGGTCTTGCGCCGGGAAGTCATGGCGGCGAGGCCCTCAACTTTTTTATCTACGATACCATCAAGATCTTTCTGCTGCTCTGTACTATCATCTTCGTAGTAGCCATTATCCGCTCATCCTTTCCGCCGGAGCGTACCAAGCGGATTCTTTCCCATAATCGTGAATATGTCGGTAATATCATGGCTGCCCTGCTGGGGATCGTGACCCCCTTCTGCTCCTGTTCGGCCGTGCCGCTGTTTATCGGGTTTGTGGAATCTGGTGTGCCGCTGGGAGTGACCTTTTCCTTTCTGGTCTCTTCACCCATGGTGAATGAGGTGGCCCTGATCATGCTGTGGGGGATGTTCGGCTGGAAGATCGCCTTGATCTACATCGGTACCGGTCTTTTAGTGGCGATTGTCTCCGGCATCGTGATCGGCAGGCTGAAGATGGAAAAATATGTTCAGGATTATGTCTGGGAGATGCAGGTGGGTCAGCAGGAGATTGAAGAGCTGACCTTCCGGGATAAGCTGGTCTATGCCCGAGGCTATACCGGTGACCTGTTGAAAAAGATCTGGCCCTATGTGGTAATCGGGGTAGGCTTGGGGGCCTTTATCCACGGCTATGTGCCCCAGGATTTTCTGGCAAAATGGGCTGGCCGTGATAATCCCTTTGCCGTGCCGATTGCGGTTGCTCTGGGGGTGCCGCTGTACAGCAACGCAGCTGGTGTGATCCCGATTGTGTCGGCACTGACCCAAAAGGGGATGGCAATAGGTACCGTGCTGGCTTTTATGATGGCAGTCACGGCGCTGTCCTTACCCGAGGCAATCATACTCAGTAATGTGCTGAAGCGGCGCTTACTGCTTACCTTCTTTGGTATTGTGGCTACGGCCATCGTTTTTGTCGGGTATCTGTTTAATATCATACTGTAAAAGGAGTAATCATCATGAAACTTGAAGTGTTAGGTACCGGTTGTGCCAAGTGCAAGACTCTTTTGGAAAATGTGCAGAAGGCAGTTGCTGCAAGCGGCAAAGAGGCAGAGATCGTCAAGGTTGAAGATATCCCTTCCATTATGAAGTACGGTGTGATGAGTACCCCGGCCCTGGTGAAGGACGGCAAGGTACTGTTCTCAGGCAAGCTGGCCACGCCGGAAGAGATTGCGGGGATGCTCTGATGCTTGACCGTCAAACAAAGCGTCTGCATCTGCGGGGATTCATATCGCTCCTGACGGCATTAAGTTTTCTGATCATGACCGTCTCTGGCATCATTCTGTTCATCACTCCCCAGGGGCGTGTTGCCTACTGGCTGGACTGGACTTTTTGGGGGATCAGCAAGACCCAATGGGGTGACATGCATATCACCACCAGTCTGCTGTTTGCTCTGGCCGGTCTGTGGCATACCTGGCTGAACTGGCGGGCACTGGTCAGTTACTTCCAGGATAAGGTGAAAAAGACCGTTGCCCTGAAGGCAGAGCTGGCCGTGGCTGCAGTGATCACCATTTTCTGCACGGTGGGGGGGATCTACAAGACCCCGCCGCTCAGCTATGTCCTTGAGCTGAACGACTGGATCAAGGATTCGTGGGTTAAAAGTCCTGACGATGAACCGGCCATCAGCCATGCCGAACTGTTGCCGCTTAATAATTTCCTTAAAAAAATGGATATTGATCTGAATATGGGACTGGCTGAACTGAAAAAACAGGGAATCAAGGTCAGTGGTCCTGATCAGAAGCTGCTTGATATCTCAAGGAATAATGGTAAATCGCCGGCAGCGATCTATAAACTGCTGAAGCATCTGGAAGGGAAAAACTCAACTGAAACGCCGAAATCAACAGCATCCCCTACTGTGCAACAGTCGTTAAAACCTGCAACGCCAGTCGCGCCAGCTGTTGCTAAACAAGGGACAACGCTACAGGTCTGGACCGCCGATCTGGTGCAGAAGCAGTTTGAGGGTAAAGGAGTAGGTCGTAAGACTCTTTCAGCCATCTGTGCAGAATATGGCCTTGATCAGGGAGCTATCATCAAAAAATTGGCTGCTAAAAATATAACAATGGCCTCCGGTGATACCTTGAAAAAAGTTGCTGATGAACGGAGCGAATTGCCGATTGAGGTATTGAAGATCATTTTGATTGGCGAGAAGAAATAACCGGCGTTTTCAAGCGGTATAGGTACTGTTGCGCTACATTTCGAAGGAGAATAATCCATGCAAAGAATCATCCTGTCACTGCTGATTCTGGGTTTTACCGTCCTGCCTGTCACTGCGGCTGAAGAGGCCTTTGATACCTTTCTGAAAAAGTTTGATTATGAAACCCGTGCTGACATGAAGGCCAGCAGCAAACAGTTATTGAAGCTGATCGAGGAGAAGAAAGCGGTGCTGCTGGATATTCGTTTTTCTGAAGAGGTCAAAACCTGGAAGATGGGATTTGGTCTGCAGATTCCGCTCAATGAATTGCCGTTGCGTTATAAGGAACTGCCCAAGGACAAGATCATTGTGGCTGCCTGCCCACACAAGGATCGCTCATCATTGGCCATGGCCTATCTGCGCACCAAAGGCTACAATGCCCGCTACCTGACCGATGGTCTGACCGGTCTGGCCGAGGCGTTGCGGGGTGATGAGGCCCGGGAGTTTCGTGAGGATACCGGATGCTGCCCGTAGAACAGATCACTTGAAAGCCGGAGCACGCTGGTAGGCTACCCCCCAGTAGTATCCAGAAATTACAAGCCGCTTCCGGTTATACCGAAAACGGCTCTTAACAGTGTCATTCTTTCGATTAGTCAGATTATTTCACTGACAAGTTATCAAATAATACATATGAATCTGCTTTTGACCAGAGCCCGATTTTTCCGCTGATCGGTTCCTTCCAGGTTTCATTAATATACTTCGTCGGCCCTGAAATATTATAACAGCATGTAATTATTAGTTTATATTTGCATTATTCTTTGATAAAATCGCCAGTAATTGTAGTTCATCCTTCAATTTCCGGTGATTTCATGCAACCCAAATCATCTA